>WLWD01002548.1_pt1 | contig 69987 bp, 56 predicted proteins | sample 6712731 | NCBI WGS metagenome assembly WLWD01 (sample SAMN12718690, study PRJNA576275) | sponge metagenome | isolation source: marine sponge | host: Mycale hentscheli | place: New Zealand: South Island, Marlborough, Capsize Point | collected 2014-11-01 | reverse complement strand
CCCCCCCCCCCCCCCCCCCCCCCCAGCATTATTATGGCTTCAGCGGTACTGATCTCGGCACTTAACAAGCAAGCCTGCCATTTTTGTGAAATGATTGTTTATGTCAACATATTATTATCACTAGTCACGTTGCTATGCAAAATTACTCCAAATAATGCACCCCCCCATAAACACTTCGCCAATTCTAGATAAAAGGTATCCAGATGTGAGTATGAATTCCTGTTCAACGACTGAATTGCACTATTGGAAGGAAAGCAGCACGTGTAAAGACAATGTGTGTGTGTGTGTGTGTGTGTGTCTACATTCATTGAAAGATCCACTGCCCCCACTCTACCAGATGTAAACATGACACAGACTGCAGCTAGGAATCCAGTGATATTGAGCATTCTTACACAAAGGTCGGTAAGTTCATATTAACTCGACTGATGGGGTATGAGGAAGACGTCAAGGAGTTTGCTTGTTTATTTTTGTTGTTGTTGTTGTTGTTGTTGCCATTCTCTGTAATTCTGAGTTAGAAATTCTTTATTCTTTCCATGCCCATCTAATGCTACTTCCATGACACAGATAGGGTGAGTAGAGTCTAACATAATCTTCTCTGTATCCACAAAAACAGTTTAGAGAGAGAAAAACATTTCACCCTTCAATCTATTCACTATTATTATTATTATTATTATTATTATTATTATTACTCACTCACTACCTTAAATAAACATTGGTGCTGTCTTAAGCTAACCACTGAAATAATAATAATAATAATAATAATAATAATAAAACACGTAATAATAAAACACTGCACCAAGAAAACAAACAACAATCTCACACACGAGATGGCTGTAATGCCAACAGACAAGTTGCTGGTTAATTAGACTCCTGCAACATCTCATGAAATACAACTACCCCCTCAGAGCACAGAGAAACAGTTACTATTGTTCATATCGCAGGTGATTGATGAGATGCAAGCCACTCCCCCAGAATTACAGTTACGAATGGGCTCGAGCAACTAACACACTTGATCGAGGCTAACTTAGAGGTAAAGGGTCATTCAAATGAAAAGTTTAATAAATGAATTCAGTGTTGCATCAACATGTTATGGAGAAGAGCAAGATTCAGACACCTTTGATTCAACTGTGCACACCTAATTGCAGACCCTTTACCTGATAGATCACACGTCCAGTACCTATGGTGAAATGTCCCACTTCGCTGTTGCCCATGAGTCCCTCAGGCAGTCCCACAGCTGGACCACTGGCATCTAGGGTAAGGTGTTGACCTGGACAGGTGGCCAGGGCATCCATTACTGGTGTGTCTGCATTCTTGATGGCATTGCCTGCAGAGATCAGGTGTTATGCAATGTTACACATTGCTAACACAGTGTATAGATAAATTAAAGTCACGCCCACATGAAAAAAACATTAATTATCAACTAAAAGACTGAGTGAACAATAACAATTAAAAATACTTTATTGGTACGGCAAGAAATATGTTTCCCCATCAAACATAAAGTTTACATGAATTTCATAGAATGTCATATTCTAGAATGTATTGCCTTTGTGCATAATTCACGTGATCATCCACACATAAGTAGTGTCAGTGTTGTCTGTACACAAGCACGTGGTCTAGTGTGGTTTTATCCGTGCATTAATTAACAAAACCTCACTTGAAATACCCTTGCAGGTATAAGTGCAGTCCCCTACTGTTACAACAAAGTCCTCAATTACACTAGACACTCCTCACCGTGGTCTGAAAAGAGAGTGTGTGTGTGTGTGTGTGCTAGTAGCTACTGTGAAGGAGTGACTGTCATGAAGATGAAAGGAGGAAGTTCGCTCCTTTGTAAACATTTCAAAACGAGTGTTGAATAGGAACAACATCCCGTGTACACTTATTGTATTCTGAAATATACTTACAATAGAGAAATCCTCAGGGGTCACTGCACCACCCTCCCTATGTGTCTGGACTTAGGTCTCAGTACTTGCTGTGGACCTTGAAAGTGTTAGTACATACATGCAATGTGTTACTATTAATGTGGTAAGGTATGTCCAGTCTAGAAAGTCGATATCGTGTCTATTGAAATGTCAGTTATCCTATCTTCAGTTGTCCACAACACCCAAAAATCCTATAGTAGCACATGCAAATAACATGGCCACACCTTTTCATAATACTCTGCAATCCATTTTCCTATGTGTTACAGTTCTCCAAACTTTTCAGTAGTCGGAACAAACCTTGGTACTAACGCAGTTATAATAACTGGTTTAAAATCAACTTTTCTCAAGGGCAAAATCAACCTCTGTGTTTACTATTTTGAGAGATCTGGTCAAACACATAGCTATGTCAATTCATTTATCTGTTGGTGCAAACTTTGCAGGACCACACATACTTGTCATAAGGCACACTTGTGTGCATCAATTCATTGAATTTATTCTTTTCAGTTAAAAAAAATTCTGAATGCAAGATGCACTATATACATGTATATTGTATACAGACTGGGGAGGGGGGTGGGGGGCTATGCAGCGAGCTAGAAGAATTGCACCCCTGTCCAGCTTCGCGAGGTTTTAATACACTTACCTTTGGTTTCTTCCGAGATGCCCCAACCATCTATCACTATCAAGCACACTTTAGCCATTTCCACTACCAACCAGATCAAAGTTGTTAGTAAACTACTTTTTAAGTTTATTTCCTGTCACCTCAACTCCGCCCATACGAAACCCTTTACCCAACTTTTCGATGAGATGGACTTGAGAAGGAAGTTACATGTCTCGTCTTCATGGACTGAATCTGCTAGTTTGCAGCACTTACTGTGTTTTGCTGACAGGTAAGGTACTACAGTACACACACTGTGTTCCTGCATCAGAATCCTACTTATAAAATGGTGCTACTAGCTGATGTTGTGTCTGGTCTGTTGTCAATGTGCACTTAGAGCTGGAAGAATTCTGGACTACTCTTGGAACACAAGTGTAGACAGTGTTGTTCTCTCCCAGTGTGCAGCTGATGAAGCATGCTATATCCACGTCGCACAGCTTAGGGGTCTCCTGGAGAATACGGTGGTGGGGGTGGGGCTTCAAAGTGGCTCTCGAAATGTCGAAGTGTATGTAGGTGAAGACTATGTGTGTACCTGCAGGGGATCTCTGATGGAGGATGATGATCAGTAAGAGAAAAAATAAAGCCAGGAATTTGAGTTTTGTAATAGTTAAACAGTGATACGTGACCTTAAGAGGAAATCCATGCCAGTGTTACACCTGGTGCTGTGTGCTAGTGCATGAATTTCTTTCACCAATGAATATCTTCAAGTTGTGTATATGAACATGTTTGTATATTACACAGGACTACCTTCATACACCTATATTGAAATTTACATGTTACAGTATTCATGGTAGCCCTTTTAAAATATACTTGCTTTCTTTTTCTTTCTGACAGGCTAGGTAAAATGTACAACTGTCAACTAGACCTTCCTTCAGAATACCACAACTGTGATGAATTATCTCTAAAGGTATATTTTTTTAAGTTCTATATTATTTTTCTAGCTCTGGCTGTTAACTGCTGCTCTCAGTTGGTTGTGTGGTGATACTCACCGTGGGTGTGTGGTTACTCAAGGCATGTTTGGTACTTGTCATTTTGTCAATCCATACAGCTTTTGTCCCTGAAAGGTCAACCTACCGTGTGCATAAAGAGACTGACTATAGCTCTCTCTGAAGACCAAGATAGAAGGACAACTCAACCTATGTAAGATATATGCATGTGTCAAGTCTTTCTGTCCGTTGTGCCTACCTGTCTGTCCGTCAGCGTGTCTCTCTGTCAGTCTGTCTGTCCGTGTGCCTGTCTGTCCGTCAGCATGTCTCTCTGTCAGTCTGTCTGTCCGTCAGCGTGTCTCTCTGTCAGTCCGTCTGTCAGTGTGTCTGTCTGTCCGTAAGCGTGCCTGTCTGTCAGTGTGTCCGTCCGTCTGTGTGCCAGTCTGTTTGTGTGTCTATCTGTCTGTCCATTGTGTGTCGGTTGTGTGATGATGATTTGTTGGTTAGTCTGTCCTAAGAATAATTGCCTTTGTTCATACTTTTCTTATTCACAGAACCTCACAAACCCTCCCACAAAGAGGCAGCCAAGAAAACTTCCAAGAACTGTTGGATTCTCTTCCTCCTCTGTCGGCCAATGCTCCTCCTTTTCTTGGTAGTCTGATTTCCACTTTAAAGTCCTGTCACACAAGCCAAGAAAGAAAAGGGACAACTTCATCAATTGCCATATCATCTGGACAGCCATCACTACCTCCAGAAGTGGCATACATGATGAGTGCCTTCCTCAACATGCGACCAGAAGAGAGTACGTGTGCACCACAGGATACCACCTGTGAGTCAGAGGTCAAAGAGGAGGAAAATCCCCAGGAGCCGACCTCATTTGTAACTCTTGACCAGGTGGAGTCCTTGCTGGTTGCCAAGATGCAGGAACTGGAGTCTAAGCTCATAAAATACATCAACACAAAGTTTGATGAGATGAGTATGAAAGCATCAGAAATAGATTTGAAGGTGAAGAAGGAGTTGGACAGTGACATATTGACTATGCACAGAGATGAAGTGTGTGAGTCTGCTGAACACAATCAATACCATACCATGTGTAGACCTGAAAGCTAAGTGACAATGGCTTGTATAATGAATCCCTTGGGAATGTCTAGAGGCTTCAGGTACACGCCATCTCTGAGTACCCTTCCAGAGTACAACATGGTTACATGCTGAGCTGGTATGCCGTGCTCCACTTCCAGCCTTCTCTTCACATCCCTTACCTTGTCTGCCGCCTGTATTGTCATTTTTATGTCATTGGAGAGAGTCGAGACCCTGATCTTGATCATTATAGGATCTCCAGTGGGAACAACAGGTACCCGACAGTGGTTAAACTCCTCCCCCTGCTCACTTGCTCTCTTAGATTTTGATCTTTTTTTGCTTCTACTTCCATCAGAGTTTGTTCTGGTTCTTCTCTGGAGACTTTGAAGAGAAGTTGGCAAAGAGCGAGACAATGGTGTGTAGCCTTGTAGCAGGCGGGTACTGCTGTCCACAGCCTCCTCCTGCTCTTCTTCCGAGAGTTGTTGAGGACCAGACGACAAGGCTGAGCTGGAAGGTTCAGGAGCTGCTCTCATACTACCTCCTGCCCTGATCATGTTGGTGGGCCTACTGATGCAGTATTTAGGGATGACATACCGATTGCCCAGTTCATCATATGCTTCTACCAGTCGGCCTAACAACACACACACACACACACACACACACACAGGTCAACAAAACTTTACACTATTTGCAGTTATTTGTGGAAGGAAGTGATCTTTAGCCACCCAGTATATCAACCACCCTACAAGTCTAGGCTGTCCCAGCGTACTGACTGATGAATTACTGATCTGTCAGTTCTCATGTAACGTATACAGATAATGTCTCCCCACCCCCTCTCCTCTTCCTACAGCTTTGTGAAAACCCATACCCAATCCCTTAGTGTACCATAATTATAAATGGCTACACTTCTAACTGTGCTGCTTTTTACGCATGCCACACCAACATCTACAGGCGTGTGTGTATTATTGATGCCCTCTAATTAGTAATGGTGCCCTACGTTAGGAATTGGAAAAGTATAACATGTCCTGAATCCTAATAGCTAAATATTATTTAAGGCAACATTATCTAGTACCTGGCTCAAAGTAATGTTGTTGTATGGCAGACATGCACACAGTAACCACCATGTGGGCTACATGGACTTGTGTCTATTCACAAAGCACAGGAACATGCAAGCATCAATGACAAAACAAACTTGTCATAATGTCACCTAGTAGTTTGCCGGCTCCTAATGCACTCTTGCCAGCATTTAGAGTAACTCTTCACTTGCTCCACCACACAATGCCACTCGCCACACACTCATCCATAACCACCACAAGACTAACAGTATGACTACAAAATTCTCGTAACAAGAATGTACACAAGGTCTGCTTACCAGTAGGGAGGGTAATGTTAGCACCGTCTATAATGGCTTGAGCAAGCGAGTAGTCATCTTCTTCCGCTGCTGCACACGCAGCTTTAAGTGCATCCCATATTTCACAGCGACCATCATAAGCTGGGGCAGTCTCCCAGAATGTGTCTCTTTTAATTTTGAGCTGTCTTTCTGTTATAGGCATGTCTGTACTCCATTCTTCTGGAGCAGTATGCAAAGGTTTGTTCTGGCCTATGGCAACTGTTAGAAAATACAGTACAGAACAACATGGCTTTAAAAGGACAAGGCTATTACAGTGACTAACCAGGCGACCTGTCCTCGGCCGTGGACGAGGCATCTCGCCGACGTACTCTCCAGCAATTCCCCATATTTTTCAGTCCGGCTTCTGCCGCCCGGCGACGACAAGTTATGTGGTAAAGTTTCGGCTGTTTATTAAGTGTATGTATGTGGTGATGGTTGGCCTGGCCTAGCTGGGACTCTCCACTTGTGACGTCACGGAGGGTTGTGGTTCAAGTTGTGTGGGTGTGGTTTCAAAATGTCTAATGCCACCACCGCTATAAGAAGTAAGCGTAAGATGTTAATGTAAAGTATTTATCGTGGGTACGTTTTTAGGTACTCCAGCAAGTACTCCTGAAAGGGAATGGACGACAAGAGAGCAACTAATTTTGGCATCTGCTGTTCAAAAGAGCGGTGATCAAAACTGGTACGGATCGTCTTCCCTTACAATACGTTTTCAGATTCACTGCCCCTTTAAGAAAGTAATTTGTTATGCGTAGCTAACCCAGTTCTGTGTGTTGCAATGCACTATAAAGCAGCATTCATTTAACTTGCTTCAATTCTTATCAGCAAGACCCTTTACCTACTGGCAAGACTTGTACACTATCCACCCTCAGAATTTTAAACTAGTGTGCTCGAGCACAAATGGCGAGTGAGCCTGGGCACTAGTAATCCAAACAGCAAGGTAAGACACTTTAAAGAATCATTCAGTCCATTTTTAAAAGTAAGTACGCAGCTATTGTGCACTATATAATTTTAGAACTACTTTCTTACCTCAATTCCCCTGAGTACTGGTATATTGTGTAGTATCTAATATATGCCATTCTGGCTATCTGAATTGCCAGTAGTTTTGAAAACAAGCACTCGCAGCTACTTTTTTAAAAAAAGGCACGAGTTTTTTTTTTATATTGTCTGGTAATGGATTTGTTTAATACCATAGTAACCATTCACCAGAACAAGACCTGAATACATCCCGTGACATTCAGAGACTACCTAATTCTAAAGGGGTAAACATTTAAATTTCCTTGGATGATACGGGATCGCTAAACAAATAGATTCCGTTTAGTGGAGGTATGGGAAGGGATAGACCATGAAGCAAACGCAAAAACATGAGGGTCAAGTACATTCAAGCATATGCGTTACCACTAATAGTGTCTCGCTCACCAATTAACGTGTCAATGAATGTAGCCTTATCATGGATACCTTATCTAGTCTAAAACAACATAACAGATGTAAGTTTCTTATGGAAGATACTTTTCACGTAACACTTTAGTCTTAAAACCTGTCACTTGTGTGTTTGAATGGAATTTACAGTCAAATACTAGTCTAGAATTTACATTTTTTATTTTGTTTCAGGTGTTGTGAATTACATTTACGTGTTTGTGTAGGGTGTCTGTGAGTAGAGCTATGAAACCAGTGCTGGAGGCGGAGTCAGTGTCAGCTGACTTCTTCTCCCACAAGAACTGTGCCCTGCAATATTCATCCATGCTTGATAAAGCTGGCACACACAAAAGGAGGAGGAGCACTGAAGGCACCACTGAGGCTGGTGTGTATGTTTGTGTGTAATTTGTTTGTGTGTTATATATTGACTAAACGTGTAAAGTCTCCACAGCACGAGAGAGTGAGTGTGTGTTTGTTTGCACCTTGATCACAATGGTTGTTGTTGTTTAGAGGCATTGTTACTGTATGTGTGTGTATATATATATATATATTGGTGTGTGTGTGTGTGTCTTCAAAGGCTATTTTTTTACACTCTTAGGTCTAACCTGCAGAATTTTATACATGTAAAGAAGCTAACCTTTCTAGTTCACCATGCACCATTGCTTTAAAAAAAGAATTAAAAAAAATCAGTGTGCTTGAATATAAGTATCATTACATAGCAAATTGTAAATGACCTGTACTGACTACAAATGTTTTGCTTGCTTATCTACCAGAAGATACTTAGCACCTGTGCTGTAAGTTTTCAATCTGTAGTTGTGATGTTGAGTGGATTATGAAGTTTTAAAATGAATGTTGTGTTTTGTATAATCAGAAACTGCCGGTCAGCAAATAGTGAGAGAACTAATGGATCAGCACCTGATAGAACTGGACCAGGCCTTGGCTCAGAGCAGGGAGGAGTACCAGTGAGTAGGTTTGTGTGTGTGTGTGTGTGTGTGTGTGTGTGTGTGTGTGTGTGTGTGTGTGTGTGTGTGGTATATGTCCAAGGATTGCAGAGCACAGAACTAATTTTGTATGCATGTATGTATGTATGTATGTATGTATGTGAGATCGTAATAGAGACCAGCCATAGAGTGTTCCTTTATTAACGAATGATATATCATTTTTAACAATTGCATTTAGTTTTATTTGGGGAGTTCATATGGTGTATGATACTAGAGTGTTGGTGTTAGGGCGTTGAAGAAAGAAATGGAGCAGATAGAGAAAGGAGAGTTGGACTCACAGCTCCAGTCCATGTGGGAGGGGATTCAAGCGTAAGGCTAATAATGACACAGTCATTCTATTTCTGAGCTATAGCCCCACTAACTGTCTCTTTCTCTTCCAGCCCCACTAACTGTCTCTTTCTCTAGCCCCACTAACTGTCTCTTTCTCTAGCCCCACTAACTGTCTCTTTCTCTAGCCCCACTAACTGTCTCTTTCTCTAGCCCCACTAACTGTCTCTTTCTCTAGCCCCACTAACTGTCTCTTTCTCCAGCCCCACTAACTGTCTCTTTCTCTAGCCCCACTAACTGTCTCTTTCTCTTCCAGCCCCACTAACTGTCTCTTTCTCTAGCCCCACTAACTGTCTCTTTCTCTAGCCCCACTAACTAACTGTCTAGCCCCACTTTCTCTAGCCCCACTATACGTCTCTTTCTCTAGCCCCACTAACTGTCTCTTTCTCTAGCCCCACTAACTGTCTCTTTCTCTAGCCCCACTAACTGTCTCTTTCTCTAGCCCCACTAACTGTCTCTTTCTCTAGCCCCACTAACTGTCTCTTTCTCTAGCCCCACTAACTGTCTCTTTCTCTAGCCCCACTAACTGTCTCTTTCTCTTCCAGCCCCACTAACTGTCTCTTTCTCTAGCCCCACTAACTGTCTCTTTCTCTAGCCCCACTAACTGTCTCTTTCTCTAGCCCCACTAACTGTCTCTTTCTCTAGCCCCACTAACTGTCTCTTTCTCTAGCCCCACTAACTGTCTCTTCTCTCCAGCCCCACTAACTGTCTCTTTCTCTAGCCCCACTAACTGTCTCTTTCTCTTCCAGCCCCACTAACTGTCTCTTTCTCTAGCCCCACTAACTGTCTCTTTCTCTAGCCCCACTAACTGTCTCTCTTCTCTAGCCCCACTAACGTCTCTTCTCTAGCCCCCTAAGTCCCTTCTCACTAACTGTCTCTTCTCCAGCCCATACTAACTGTCTCTTTCTCCACACTAACTAACTGTCTCTTCTCTCTAGCCCCACTACGAATGTCTCTTTCTCTAGCCCCACTAACTGTCTCTTTCTCTAGCCCCACTAACCACCTCTCTTTCTCTAGCCCCACTAACTGTCTCTTTCTCTAGCCCCACTAACTGTCTCTTTCTCTAGCCCCACTAACTGTCTCTTTCTCTAGCCCCACTAACTGTCTCTTTCTCTAGCCCCACTAACTGTCTCTTTCTCTAGCCCCACTAACTGTCTCTTTCTCTCCAGCCCCACTAACTGTCTCTTTCTCTAGCCCCACTAACTGTCTCTTTCTCTTCCAGCCCCACTAACTGTCTCTTTCTCTAGCCCCACTAACTGTCTCTTTCTCTAGCCCCACTAACTGTCTCTTTCTCTAGCCCCACTAACTGTCTCTTTCTCTAGCCCCACTAACTGTCTCTTCTCTTCCAGCCCCACTAACTGTCTCTTTCTCTAGCCCCACTAACTGTCTCTTTCTCTTCCAGCCCCACTAACTGTCTCTTTCTCTAGCCCCACTAACCACCTCTCTTTCACTCTCCCTCTCTGTGAGGCATTCATGCTGTTAGTCCTGAAACATTCTCTGAATAGTGGTTATATCTGATAACAATATATTTCTAATGATTCAGTCATTCTCGGCTGACATAATTATAATAACAGCAAATTTTCTCGTTTTTTACAGCCAATAATATTGTTGCAGGTCTGATTTATTATTATTATTATTATTATTTTATTATTATTATTATTACTACTACTACTATTGTTACTATTATTATTATTATTATTGTTATTATTTTAATTATCATCCATTATTCTCCATTCAGAGAGCTGGCCATGTCTAAGGCATCCTCCGGAGGTTCCAGGAGGAAGTCCTCTCCCTCCAAGTCCAGTCTGAACAAGCAGTTGGACCAAATGAAGCAGCAGCAACAGCAACGCAAGAAAGGTTCTCCAGTCTCGTCTCCGGGTTCTGGTCTCACACGGTCTCTGTCTTCCAGTGGGATTAGCAGCAAGAAGTCCGTGATGGTTGGTGATGTGAGTGTGGGTGAGGGGCGTGGCACTGCCGAAGATGACAAGAGCATGAGTCAAGTGGCGGCTCTGCTTGGTTACAGTGGAAGTCCAGTCGGCTCCGTCAGCAGTAGTGATGGCAGCGAGCAGCTGCTTTCATTGGTCGTGGGTGCAGACCGCATTCAATCCCCGAGACCTTCATTGCCGGCTGGAATACACGAGAAAGGTGTGGTCAGCCCGGGCACCCTGTCTGCTGGGGGTGTGGTTTTCCCCACTGGAGGTATGATCGTGCCTGTGTCAGGTATCAGTCCCGAGCAAGGGGGCGTGGTGTCTGAGTCCCTGTTACCGGGCATGAAAATCAAGCAAGAGCCAGTTAGCCCCACGCCCCCTGTGATGCTCCTCCCTGCACCGGTCTCCAGCAAGCCTCCCACTCCACAGCTTTCATTCACCAAGCCTCCCTTGGATGTGAGAACTATCAAGCGAGAGCCGTCCAGTGCCAGCCCAACCATGGAGGCATCTAGCTCTAGGGTATTGGCCACGCCCAGCAAGGATGACAAGATGCACATGCCCATGCAGACTCCGCCTTCAACACACGTGGTGCAGATGCCTGCTGAAGTTCACGTGATCATCCAGCAGCCCAATGCGGCAGCTCTGCCTGTTCAAGAGACGTCTACGTCACCTATGAGTAAGTCTCAATCACCTGTATTGCCCGGTGCTTCAGTGCCTACGCCTACACTGTCTTCATCCAACTCTAGTGCTGTGGCTGCATCGCCTAACCCAACTCCTGGTCACTCTGTTCCTGTCACCTCAGCTCTTGCTACCATACTGTCATCTTCTACTAAAGCTGCTGCTTCTTCTTCTTCATTGAAGGTCTTGTCTACCAGTGTGAGTGCCGGCCAGAAGAGTGATGCTAGCACTTCTATGGGCGTCTCTTCTGGAGCTAGCCTTCTCCCAACAAGTGTTTTAGGAGTTAGTTTGGTTGTGTCAGGAGGAGGAGTCACTACAAGTAGTGCCTCTGTTGTCCTTAGCTCTAGTTTGAGTGCTGGCCACATTGTTGGGTCCAGTACCAGTCCTGTTTTATCCACTGGTCCCAATTCAGCCATTGTCACAGGTAAAGGCAGTACTTCTCTTCTCACCAGCTCCTACCCTGTCCTTTCATCAGTAGTGGGAGGAGGAAAATCAGTTGGTGGTGTCACTGTCAGTTCAGTCCACTCAGTAATCTCACCTGTAACTGGACCAGTAATCTCACCTGTCACTGGACCAGTAATCTCACCTGTCACTAGACCAGTAATCTCAACTGTCACTAGACCAGAACCAGTAATCTCACCTGTCACTGGACCAGGACCAGTCATCTCAACTGTCACTGGACCAGGAATCTCACCTGTCACTGGACCAGTCATTGGCTCCTTGCTGGCTTCTTCCTCACCAAATAAAGCCACGCCCACATTGTCACTTTCTCTGTCATCAAGCTCAGCTAAGACTTCTGGCAGCACTGGGCTTGCTGGTCCCAACGTCTCCTCTATGGGGTCAGGGGCTCTCATTTCTAGCAGTCACTCAGTGACTCTGTCTCCAATCATATCAGCTGCAATCTCAGGAGGAGGGGCTCGAGTCAGTTCTCTTGGTACAGTGGAGGGTTTAGCATTAGCTGATGCATCCACTACTTCCAGCATTAATATTGTCCCCACTGCACGTTGGCCTGGCACCAGTGGTGCCGTTGCTAGCTCCGCGACTGGAGTTTCACTCTCTGTTGGTTCATCGCCAGTTACTGCTACTGCTGCTATTTCTAAGGTGCCTCCAATTAGTGCACCCCGTTCATCCAGTAACCCATTGGTGGCTACTGGTGTGCTTCGTCAGACAGCCTTGAGTGTGGTGGGCGGGGTTGTGAAGACCTTAATGCCAGCTACTTCTAAGGAACTCAAGGCTCTTTCTGTTGGTATGGCAACAGTTACTGGTGCTCAGTCTCCAAGGCCACCCGACCAATTGAAGCCGTTAGTGACACCGAGCACCGTGCAAGCTCCGCCCAGAGTTCAATCTGCTACAGTGAGGACGTCACCTGTCACTTTCAAATCTTCCCCTGTGATCAAAACTCCTCCTACCACGTCAGCCAACCAGGTGAAGACGCAAACACTGACTCCCATAACTACAACATTCGTGTCTCCACAAAGTGCCAAACAAGCCATGCCTTCATCTACTTCATTGACTGTAGCAGGAACATCTCTAGATGCTCCTAAATTGTTGGTACCTGTAAAGCACATTGCCACCAAATCTCCTGTCTTGCCTACCTTGTCGTTGTCTTCACTTGTGAGCACGCACAAAAGTGTTCCCACTTCATTACTACCCCAGGGCACACCCCCGCAGGCTGCGCAGAAGGTGGGTGTGGTTTACTTGGAGAAGAAAGTGGTTGCATCCAAGCAGCGACAGGAAGTGGCATTGGCTGTCAAATCTGCTTTGCCTGCTGTGAGTACAGTAGCTGCAGCTTCTTCTAACAAGAGTGTCAGAGTAGCAAGCAGCACTGCTGTAGCCACTAGCCCTACGACGACCTCTCAACCCAAACAATCTGCTGCACCTCCCTCCTCAGCATCTCTGACCCCTCCTGCTTCATCTCCTTCTTCTTCCAGTGCACCCTCTCGCTCGCCCGTCACCACCATCGTGTCCTCCTCTTCTTCCAGTGCACCCTCTCGCTCGCCCGTCACCACCATCGTGTCCTCCTCCTTGACTATACCTATTTTGTCTCCGAGTAAAGATTTGCTGACTGCAGTCAAGCAGACGGTGTCACTTACTGCACGTGCTTCTGGAGGTGTGTCTGCTTCAGGCCCAGTTAGTGAGCCTGCATCAGTCATGGCCAAGCGAACGCCGACAGAGTCTAAAGGATCACGGGCACATTTGGAGCAGAAAAAGTCTGGAGCTAAGGCTGCCGAAGTCTCGTTGACTCCGCCCTCTGTTGGGAATAAAGTGTCAGAGTCACAAGCTGGGGCTAAAGCTGATGACACGTCCGCTAAAATTTTGCCCACTGAACCAGATGGAAATGTCTTTTCAGGAATCTCAGATGTAGGCTCTAATCAGGGACTTGAGAGTGATAATGGTGATGCCAATAAGGGTGAGAGAGAGAGTGAGAGTGTGTGTGTGTGTGTGTAGAAAGTGTTGTTCAAGTGAACATGTGAAGTGTAGCTGCTGTAATATATATCCGTTTGCTGGCACGTGCGTTTTCACTTCCACTAATCCTTCCATTTCAAAGCTAACTTTCTGTACAGTGTATCTAAATGTGCATGAGTTGTAAGCAGCCCAGTACACCCACACAGTTGGGCGGTTACTGATCATGTTTGTAGTGAATCTCACACAGCAAGTCTCGCACACAGACAAACCTTATTTGGTGTCACCTTACCTAACCTCTAGCTATGATAGGCCAAGTTCTGGCCTGGGTCTTCGGATTTTAGTGAAATGTATGAAGTGAAGTTCTCATTTTTACTGCATGACTAGCACAGAGGGTTTACTAATTGTGACCCAGTGTGGGACACAGAGGGTTTACTAATTGTGACCCAGTGTGGGACACAATAGGTTACGTACAGTCAGTCTCTCATTGTAGTCTGCTCTTGATGATCTGGAGAAAGATGGTACCTCATTTGCATTGAAAGTAACTGTAGCACTAGACTGTTCCAGTGGTTGTCACACACACACACACACACACACACACACACACACTTGTCAGATTATGAATGGTATATCCACCAGGTTCTGATACGGAAGCGAACGCTGCTATGTCTGTGGGTGTAGCTGAAGACTACTCGTCTCCATTGGTTACCACGACTAGGGTGAGCCTGTGTTAGCTTGAGTGTGAGTTGGTGAGTCATGCCCTCCCTTGTGGGTGTAGATGTCTACACCTGGAGGTTCCGTGGAGCAAGACACACCAGCCAGCTGTGATCTGGACACCTCCTTGCAGTCTAGAGCTGACTCAGGCAGGAGTCAAGATGAGATGGACGCACTCGACGATGAGGCTCCTTTGAAGACGAGCGTGAATAAACCATCCAGGTCTTCTATGAAGAGTGAGCCAGCGAGCATGTGTACATGTGTGTGTTTATGCGGGGGTGTGAGCAAATGGTGTGTATGTGTGTGTTTATGCAGGGGTGTGAGCACATGGTGTACATGTGTGTGTTTATGCGGGGTGTGTGAGCACATGGTGTACATGTGTGTGTTTATGCGGGGGTGTGAGCACATGGTATGTGTGTGTGTGCGTGTTTGTTATAGAACAATGGAACACCAGATCTAAGAAGAAGCGGGTGCCTCAACAGCAGCAGCGTTCCTTTGCTCAGGATGATGGTTACTCCATGGAGAGTACAGATACCGAGGACGACAGTCTTTCACATCCATCTGCCGTACCTAGCCCCGCCCCCTCACAAAGGTCAGAATTCATGTGTGATTATATCTCTTCTAAGATATGATAAGCTAGTGATAATGACTGATGAAGTTTGATCTATCGTGTTGCAGTTTGTAGACCTGATATTTGTACCTAGAAGAATTAGTGTGGTTCTGTTTTTGTTTTATGATTGTTGTAGTGATGATTCAGAAGCGGTGTTGGCTCACCGTCAGTGGAAGAAAGCCATCATCATAGTATGGAGACATGCGGCTCAACACAAGTACGTTATCGCTGTGTGTCCTAGGGTTGAAATGAACACACTACTTCACTGTATACATTACACTATATGATGGATGACCAGGCAGATTACATGTATCACAATATTTGACATAAAATAGAGCCGTGTGCAGTCCATCACACAATTAGGAAGATCCCCTATGGGACTTGCCTTTACAATATTTAAGAAAAAATAGTCAGTTGATGTACAGCTCTAAGGTTGTTGTTGTTATGGTAACTAAGCAAGCATAGCAAAGTGAGACAATTTAAGCCATAGGATATGTCTACAAATGTAGGCGTGGCAGATTAGTAGCATATGCAAATAAAGTTGATGACTGTTCATACTTTGTCTCCTAACAATTCCCTACGGCTAAGTTAGCAAGATATCAACAGAGCACACTTTTCTTCAAAGGCAAGTCTACTTCAACTTATTAGTGTATTTTCCATTAGGCTTAAAGAAAATTAGAGGTGAGAAACTTGAGATTTGCTAATTAGTGTGAGTTCTTGGTTCGTGACTCTAACAGTTGATGGTTGCAGTAACAATTTGGCTGAAACAAACTGTGAACGTGTTGAATAGCTTGTCTGGTCACTTACAATAGACCACCTTTATAATACAAGACTGCCAAGTGAGGAGAGGCTACAAGTAAATAATTGAGGGCGTGACCTCTAATTTTCAAGATTGCACTAATATGTAGACAGAGCACACAATTTATATCTAGAAGCCCAAAATAGAGCACACCTTGTCTCGCTAACCTGTATGTCCTGTGAGCTATTACATTAATGTGCAGATATGCCAACTTATTCCTGCATCCGGTCCGGGATGAAGATGCTCCAGGATACAGTAATGTCATCCTCAGGTAAGACACTACTACAGTGGTTTGCACGCACACGCTTACACAAATATGCACATCCATGCCTAGCACAATAGTCACATGTCATAGAGCAGGGGTCAAAGAGCACGTGATATTACTCAATTGGCAATTTAGAAGCCAAAGGCTATAATTATGACCCTAAGCAATAAATTAATACTGAGCTGTAGGATATTTGTTATGGATACGATCAATGTCATGTCGCATTCCTATGAACACTCGTTGCTATGAACAATTTATTATTGTATCATCTCATTCGAGGTTGTATTGTATCTTGTGAAGTTGGAGATATTACTATGATTAAGCATTATCCAACATGGCGCTGCGAACAGTAATTGCTGGTAGCAATTGAACCTGTATTTACCTATTTGTCTTCTGTGGGGAGAGTGAATCATCTCCTGCGTCTACACACCGTCCCTCGTCCTGTATTTGCAAGTTGAACTGTCTTGGTAGTGTCTGGTACTCATGTCTTATACTTTTCGTGCGGGTGACCTTCCTAAACTTGACCTCGATGTCGATAGAGGTTCCGACTTTCTAGCATGGGAGAAACAGTGGAATTCCTACATGATTCTTTCCGGACTTGCTGACTCAGCAGCGTACACGCCCTCCATTGTTGCTTGTCACGTGATACACTCACCATTGTTGACAATCTTGGCCTTACAGAAGCACAGCGAGGGGACCAGGAGCAGATAGTTGCCGCACTGAAGAGCTATGTCCAGGGCAGAGTCAACGAGACTGTTGAGCGACGCAACTTCAGACAACGCAAGCAAGCTCTGGGTGAGAGTTTCGATGACTATCTGCTGTCACTTCGTGAGTTGGCGAAGACTTGCAATTTTTGTGATAACAATTGCCTCCGGAGCAACATTCGTGATCAACTGGTAACTGGCCTTATAGATCCTGACACTATCAAATATTATTGTATCATCTCATTTGAGGTTGTATTGTATCTTGTGAAGTTGGAGATATTACTATGATTTAGCATTATCCAACATGAGCCTATGCTCTCTGGTCAACTAAAATATGCTCTAATTAAAATGTGTGTGTGTGGTGGTTGTGTCTTTGGCTCAGGGCCTGAGGTCCCCGAGTTCAAGCCCAACTCAGGCAATTTTCCATCTGCCTCCCACCATCCCCACCAGTCCACCCAGCTGTGTGATTGGGTACCTGGCATTTGCTGGGTATAGCAGTTATGCACACCTGGCAGAGCCAGGATGCCTGTGCACTTAGCAGGCACAGTGAGCCGTGCAAGCAAAGCTCCTGGAGCCAGGCTAAGAACTCACAGGAGAGCAGGCCTTTCCTCACAGCAAGTGGTGTGGGCACCCAAAGTCCCACCTGGACTATTGCTGTTTTATGAGGAAAAGCCTTGAATTTGCACAACCGCTAGCGGTTGCAAGAGAATTTGTGTGTGTGTGTGTGTGTGTACTTCCCATGTAGTTAACACTGTCAAGTTATGAATGCACTGGGCAGACACACTGTCTAACGAATGGGCAGGTAGAAAGTACATATGCATTGAGCTCGGTGTATAAATAGACATGCGAGTGGAAGATTGTAATCTGCTACTGTTACTGTAGACCAATGGATCTGTCCACCATCAAAAAGAAAATAGACAGTGGAGTAAGTCAGACAGTGGCTGGGTGCATATGAGTGTGTGTATGTGAGTGTGTGTGTGTACATGTGTTAGCTTATCAAGACAGACATAGAGTTCCAGAGAGACATGTTACTCATGTTCCAGAATGCGTTCATGTACAACAACTCCCAGCATGAAGTGTGAGTCGACATGTGTACATGTACATGTTCCATGACTACTTGTGGTATAACATGTGCAGGTATTTCATGGCTCAAGAGATGAGGAATGACGTCATGGAGAACATACAGGTAGGTGTGGCTAACTACCACAGTGTTTCTGTCTTCATTGCATTACGGTTCTATAGGAATACTTGGCCACTCAAGCACAGCTTCAGCTGATGGAAGAAGCCACGCCCTCCAAGATCCTGCGAAGTAGAGAGGGTGAGTATGTAGACTTAATGTTTGACTGAAATGTTCACAATTTTGTTTTATTCCCACAATTGTTTGTGTTTCAGGGAGGTTTAGAGACAGCTATGAGGAACACATGTCCCCAGCTAAGAAGAGAAGAACACGAGCGGATGATGTCTAGTGATGAACTGTCACATGTGAACTAGAGCTGGAATGTTCCAGCGGTCAGAGATTCATGCAGTCACTTGAGTCACACATTACACAGAATGCAGAATGGAATTTTCTATGCTCCTACTGTATGGGAGTTCACATTTCATCCTACTCACTTTATTATGAAGTAGCTGTAATTTCAATTTGAAGCAGTTGGAAAACATTACAATTTTTTTTTTTTTGGTCCTGTGTTTTATGTGTACATTTATAATCTTACCAGTGCTAATTGGAAGCAACATTTTAATAAACGTGATTGATACTGAGAGTTGGTTCGATAATGTGCAACCAATCTGATAATTTAGGGAAAAGGGTCTGGGAGCTTTGAGCGACTGAAATCAAGTTCTTCAAATATTTAAGCTATGGCCAGAATGGTTGGGATAGAATGAATGCAACATAAAACTTGAGAACAGAGGCATTCAGTGCCAGTCTTCTACTATGATTGCTCCACATGGATCCATTCTTTCTACAGCAGGTGAACATTTTCATATTTGTGACCCTGATGAGCACACAACAATATGAATTAAATAGATTGTGTCATTACTTCTACTCCTAAAGTGCCAGCTAGATGCTGTATGAGGGGAGACTGCACTTCAGCAGGAGCCACATGTCTACCACACAGCTCTGTGAGAGAGGTTACGTCTTTGTCTTGGATCCCGCATGGAACAATGTGCTTGAACCAGGACAGGTCTGTGCTGCAGTTGAGAGCTAGCCCGTGATAGGCTACTCCGTGACTCACCTGGATACCTGAACACACGTACACAAACTTTTATAAACTATTAACTGCTAAAGGTTTGGGCTTAACTAATTCTTTAACATACTAAGTAACACAGACCTCTGTCTCACCTATGCTACAAATCTTGCTCTCTCCTTTGCTGGGGTGGTCAACCCACACTCCAGTGTTGCAGGTAGTGAAGGACGAGATGGAGAAAGAAGACAGTGTTCGCATGACGGCAGTCTCCAGACATTTCACATAATCCTTCACTCCCACCTGAGGTCACATGTACACATTCAGCTCACATGTACACATATACACATAGTCAGCTCACATGTACACATAGTCAGCTCACATGTACACATATACACATAGTCAGCTCACACGTACACATAGTCAGCTCACACGTACACATAGTCAGCTCACATGTACACATAGCTCACACGTACACATAGTCAGCTCACACGTACACATAGTCAGCTCACATGTACACATAGTCAGCTCACATGTACACATAGTCAGCTCACATGTACACATAGTCAGCTCACATGTACACATATACACATAGTCAGCTCACACGTACACATAGTCAGCTCACATGTACACATAGCTCACACGTACACATAGTCAGCTCACACGTACACATAGTCAGCTCACATGTACACATAGTCAGCTCACATGTACACATAGTCAGCTCACATGTACACATAGTCAGCTCACATGTACACATATACACATAGTCAGCTCACACGTACACATAGTCAGCTCACACGTACACATAGTCAGCTCACATGTACACATAGCTCACACGTACACATAGTCAGCTCACATGTACACATAGTCAGCTCACATGTACACATAGTCAGCTCACATGTACACATGTCAGCACATGATAGCAGAATAACCCACTCATAACTGTACCTTGAGTTTTCTCAAGTTGACCACTGGATAGCACACCAACTGCCCCGGTCCATGGTAAGTGGTCAGACCTCCTCTTCTGATCTAAAGAAATGGCAAACAAGTGCACAATCAGGTTAATATGAATGCTGACGTTGATTTAGGCTTTAATCACAAAGTTAAGGTATTCCATCATTCCATAGCAAACAGTTTAATATAATTCAATATTTAATTAGAACTCCATAGGAACTAAGAATGCAAAAAATTAAGTGAGAATTTTTAATGGGTCTCCACCCAATACCCTAAGTGTATAGATGCAATGTAATCGAATCAAAATATATGTGCAAAAAAATTATTTTATTTGGCTTGCCAATGAATAATGAATCTGCTAAATTAACTGCTGCATTAAAATTATAAATAAAATCTTTGAATTTTTTGTTCATTCACTTGTTTCTCAGAACAGCCACTAGTGTATTTTGTTCCAAGCTGCAGCTACAAATAATCAATTAGGCAGAAAAAAGTAAATTTGCTGATCACAACTGCTTTAGGGTTAACAAGCAGTAAGGTTGTGTGTGTGTGTTGTTAATTTACTTGCTTGTGTTTGTTGACTTCAAGTCAGATAGAGCCTAACTCACTTTGGCTATTTCACATCCCAATTCCTGCAGTTTATCTGCTCTGATTTCGTAGTCCTTCTCGCGTAACCCAAACGTGAAGACAGGCTCATGCTCGCACACCAGCAGCTCACCTTGTAAAAAATAAAAAAAAATAAAAAAATAAAAAAACAAAAAAAAACATTAACCTTGACCAAGAATATAGGATCAATACTTACCACATAATATATTCTCCTTGTACCTCTCAGCCAGGAAAACCTGCAAGTCCAGAGCAGCGCGATACTTTGTCTTCCCAAGTTTTCTCACCAAGAGTCGCTGCATTTAGTGGGTGTGGACAAAGTTTCGACTATTTAAAATAAAATTTATCAGAGTTTCACGTAATTTTTAAATAAATAAAACTGTTTTGTTGGCGGTTGAAGAATACAATAGGAAGGATAGTCTAGTTTTATGTGTGACAATTCTTAGTTAGAACTGTAGTCATGTCTGGATCTTCCTTGATGAAAGTGCTGCCTCATTCCTTTCCTGGCACTCTGAGCCAGCTAAACCAAACTGCCTTCGACTGGTGAGCTATTATTAGCTGAAATGGTAGTGAACACACTAGATATTTTGTATGGCGTTTAGGGGCTGGCAAAATCTGGTAGCCTATGGGTCCAACAACTTGGTGGTAGTTATAGACCCCAGAACTGTGCAGTGTTTGCAGACTCTCTCTCACCACAAGTGCCCTGTTGTGAAGGTGAGAGTTATCTATCCAACAACTAAGGCAGCAGTTCCAGTGTACACGTATTCTATGACCAGGTTCGCTGGGCAGTCAGCAGGCATCACAGAAGCATGGCTACACCTTACCGACTACGGTTGGCTTCAGTGGACAGCACGTCTCAATGTGCAATATGGGACGTGAGTCAGGGAGTGGTCCTGACAGAACTCAATCTAGGCAGCAAGTCCCTTGTGGATCTGCAATGGCTGGACACTAACGTACGAACATTCATTCTGTAGAGAGAGAGAGAGAGAGAGATGCAGAGAAAGAATTAATGCTTTTTAATGTGTCCAAGTACATTAATAGACACGTGAGTAATGTAAGTGTGACACAAAGATAGGGGGAGGGGTTGTGGGAGGGAGGACAACTACAGCCAGCCTGGTATTGAACGCCTATCCACTAATCGTAATACAAAATGAAAGGAGAGTTTGAAATTGGACAATTTTTTTCGACTAAAATAGGAGAGTGATTTTTTATTTCAAATAATGAGCACCAGTCATGTGGCTGTGTTGCATATAGTCATGTGACCATGTAGTATGATCATGTGACTGTGCCACACCTCTGCAGGATTCGTGTGCAGACTTGCTGGCTGTGATGCTTCCTCCCGGGGTGATGACCATATGGAATGCTAAAGAAGGCATCAGGATGAGTCGCTTTACATTCTCTGACACTGTCCTTGCCTTCACATTCAACCCTTTCCAGCCAGAGACCCTGATCTGTAAGTGTCACTTCTCTCTCCTAGCCATCACTGAGTTGCCATGCAACATGCACACGCCCACTCCTTCTGTCTTAACCTTGCAGTGCAGTCCAGTGAATGTTTCATATTTGTGGAGGACTTCCACCCGTCACGCACTCCTAACTCAGGAGGGAGGAAGTACTACTTGACATATGAGAATGCAGCAGTTTCCTCTACTAGAAGCAAGAGTGACAGAGTTCAGCACAGACTGGTCTCCCTGGATGAGCTACAGTGAGTGAGGAGGAGGAGTTAGTGGGTGGGGATTGAGGGAGGGAGGTGGAGCTATGTAACTATTGTGGTATAAAATCTTGGAAGTGGGTATAAAATCTTGGAAGTACCAATTTGTGGAGTTAAATTTGCAGTGAATTTATATTTATTATCGCGTAATTTCTCTGGTATTGGCAGGGGCAAAGAGACCAAATCTCTCAGTGACTGCTTGCAGGTGTGCTTTTCCCCAGCCTGTCGCTATCGGCTCTTTCTCGTCTACTCACGTGAGATTATCATTCTTGACACTGACCTGAAGCAGGCTGTGGGCGTGATCACCTCTGAGCGCAACTCTTCACCTTTCCACCAAATCTTGCCCTGTCGTGAGAGGGACGTGCTGTACTGTCTACATGAGAACGGTTGTGTCAGTGTGCGTGTCCATCAGCGAGTCAGTTTCCCCAGCATCTTGCCCACCTCATCCACACTAACCAGCCGTCATGCGGTATGCTACGATCTCTACGCCCACTCAGAAGCCCTGAGAATCAGCAAGACATGCCACGTGTTCAGGGCCACTCTGTGCCCTTCCTCGGAGCGGCGAATAGGCGTGCTCACCAGCGAGGGACGTGTCTTGTTCTGGCAGCTGGAATTCAACGAGGCTGGTACTTGCTGCGGTAGTTCCATGGATGAGCTAGACTGTGATGAGACGAGCAATGGTCTGGCAACGGTAATGTCATCTCGTCCTGTTAAAGAGGTGCGGTTTAATCTGACTTTTGAAGAAGGTGGGAATGATAAGAGTGAGCTGGAGGAAGAAGAGGTTGAAGTTTGGCAAGTTCAGAAGATTGGCTGGTCTCTGGCAGATGCCATAGCACCTCACTGGTTCATGCCTCCTTCAGGTACATAGTGATATTCCTGCTGAGTGTTCTTAGAAGGAAATTCAGGGAGGTTAAATCTAAATTACATGGGGTGTTTTTCGTTTCCATGGAACTGATGATAATGGGCTAATGTCTCCATTAAGGGTCTAATATTTAGGGAGGAGGGGGGGGGGGGGGTAGGCCTTAAAGATTCTTGTACAAGTTATGCTAATTAGCGTGTGTGTATGTGTACCAGATGTCAATGTAGGTGACACATTTCATGAAATAATGTAGGATATTTGCTATTTATTACGAGATGTTGTCTTCTAATGTCCTCAGTTGTTTGCTGACTGTTCAACAAGTTTGTCTCTTTTTGTGTATGTAGGCTCAGAGTATGCCTTGCTGACGCTCAAGTTGACATTGACGGAGTTGTGGGTGGGGCTTCCAGCCACCACTTCCTGTCTGCGCATGTGCCCTCCTCTTACTACCAAGAACTGGCTATATTATGCTCCTCTGGTTGCCATGGGAATGACCAATGGATCTGTTCTGGTGTACAACCTCCATTCCAGACACATCATGAAGGAGCTGGCCATACACAACTTCCCTGTCAGGTGTGAAGTGAACTGGAACTTGTTGAACAGCTATCCTATAGTGGTTACTTGGTTAGATACAACATTGCAAACATATTCACTGAGGTGCATGGGACAGTCAGTAATGTTTACCAGTTGTTGTTTTTATGACACGTCATATCATCCACATGTTGTGCAGTTAATTAGAGGAGGCAGTTAATTAGAGGAGGAAGTTCTTCCTAATTTGTCATTTTTGCTTCTTTTATGAAGAGTGAATCAGTGTAACAGACAACGTCAAACTCGCCTATACCTCATGGTTCAACTATGTTCATAGCGTGTGTGTGTGTGTGCATGTGATGTGCATGTGTGTGTGTGTGCGCATATGATGTGTGTGTGTAATACAGAGGCATGGAGTGGATCCACCAGACTTCCTTCATATCCTATGCATCCTCACAGCCCACCTCTAGCAGTACGAGTATTAGAAATGAAATTGCAGTCGTCAACATACAAAATGGTGAATCAGTCGTTATGGTTATAGTCGTATCATTTAATGTGGATATGTGGGTGTGTTGTAGGAGGTGTGACCTTTCTGAAGAGACCCGACATGCCAGACGATGCTCCCTCCACTGCTATTGACACCATCAAGGTCTCTCCTCTCAAGTAAGTGAGTCCAACTTCAGTTTATTGAAACAAAACAACAATAGCAATTGTAATACAGTCAAGTACAACAAGCAAGCATGTAACTGGCTCTTACCACTTAGCAATCCTCTACCACTTAGTTTAGTTACATGAGTCCACTTTTTCTCACTTACTTTCTCGCCAATGTGGTCGTCATTGCTGACATTGTTGTTGTTACTGAGGACTCTTTACCAACCAGCTCACATTGTCCTCACCAACCTGGCACAGCTTTATGCATGAACTTACCAACCTGTGCTGCCGATGGGTTACTAACTATGTTCAGCTCACAAATCATTTATAAATACACACATTCATTGTCAGTATCATCATCTGACACAAGTGTACTTGTATGTCAGTAAGATGACCGACGATGACAATGGTGTGTATTTATGAGTAGTTCATGAGCTGAGCCCGATTGGTGAAGTTTACCTCGACCTGAAAGGGTAAAGTATCATCACATTCTGTAGAAGGCAATTAAGGAAACGAAGGGATTGTAGCTAAAAGCCGGTAAGGAGTGAACAAAGAAGGTAATAGCTTCACAAAGCCACCTTGAAGAAGGACAGAGACCCTGAGAAGCAGGAGAGGGAGAAGGGAATCCATGACTCGATGAAGAAAGAGCTGAAGAGAGGAAAGGTTATGAGATGACTCAGGAAGAAAGAGAGCAAGTGTAACTAAATCAAGTAGTGAGGATAACAAGAAAGAATGGATAAAATTATTGTTATTATTATTATTATTATTATTATTATTATTACTATTATTATTATTACCCTATTATTATTATTATGCTACAGGCATTACCTGGTAGTGAAGTACAAAGACAAGCCTCTGGAGTTCTGGGACTTGAAGACTCTGTCATTCTTGAGAGAAATGGTCTCTAATCCTCCATCGTTCAGTTGTATAGAATGGACACCTTCACACAGGTCAAAGTCTAAAGTGGACCACACCGTACCATCTACCACGATGGACTTTGACATGGCCATGGGAGCAGACACCAAGATGGCTCTGGCTAAGGAGTACCTCACAGTCATGGATTCCTATGGCTCCATGTGGCAGATCACCATAGAGGGATCCAAAGTGAAGGTGGTCAACAGCACACCAACTCAGGTGAGGAGGAAAAGACATCTTCTTGTTGTTGTTGTAACTTATGTTCATGTTGGATTAATGTAATGCTCATGTTTTCCCCCTGCATTGTGTGTTGGTTGTTCTCTCCTTAGACTAACCTCTTGTCTCCATCTTGTGTGACTTGGAAGAACAGTTTCATGGCAGCTGGCGATGCAGAGGGCAACTTGTACTTTCACGACGGGAAAACTAGCAAGTGTGTGCATGGCTACCAGTTTCTGTGTCATTTCATGTCTTCTCTTAATCTTTGAATCTATTTCCTGCATTTTGTGTGTGTGTGTGTGTGTGTGCAGGACTATAGAAAATCCTCGCATGGTAGTGCGTAAGATTCGTTTTGCTCCAGGTAAAGGCAACTCCAAGATATTAGTTCTTTACACCACGAGACTGGAGATTAGAGACACAACTTCAGTGAGAGTTCCAATAATTCATGATGGGTGGATAAAGAAGTGTGTGTGTGTGTGTGTAGGACTCTGTGATTAGTTCTTTGCGCTGGGGTCCTAAAGAGAGTGGGCAAGTGTTGGTAGAAGATGCGGACTGGGCAGCATCAGACAAGACTGTGGTGATAGCTAATGATGGATCAGTCAGAGTGTATGACTTGGGATTCCAACTGTGTCAGTCAGCCTTCACTCTGGCAGATTTCAGAGGTCAGACTGCAGCAGTCTGTATGTAGTACAGGACTACAGGCATGGGACTGTAGTACAGACTACAGGCATGGGACAATATGTAGTACTACAGGCATGGGACAATATGTAGTACAGACTACAGGCATGGGACAATATGTAGTACAGGCTACAGGCATGGGACAATATAGTGGGAGGCATGGGATAATATGTAGTACAGACTACATGGGACAATATGCATGGGACTACAGGCATGGGACAATAGTACAGACTACAGGCATGGGACAATATGTAGTACAGACTACAGGCATGGGACAATATGTAGTACAGGCTACAGGCATGGACAACAGGCATGGGATAATATGTAGTACAGGCTACAGGCATGGGACAATATGTAGTACAGCATGGGATAATATGTAGTAGGCAGGACAATAGGCATGGGACAATATGTAGACTACAGGCATGGGACAATATGTAGTACAGGCATGGGACAATATGTAGCATGGGAGACTATGTAGTACAGACTACAGGCATGGGACAATATGTAGTACAGACTACAGGCATGGGACAATATGTAGTACAGACTACAGGCATGGGATAATATGTAGTACAGACTACAGGCATGGGATAATATGTAGTACAGGCTACAGGCATGGGATAATATGTAGTACAGACTACAGGCATGGGACAATATGTAGTACAGACTACAGGCATGGGACAATATGTAGTACAGGCTACAGGCATGGGATAATATGTAGTACAGACTACAGGCATGGGATAATATGTAGTACAGACTACAGGCATGGGACAATATGTAGTACAGACTACAGGCATGGGATAATATGTAGTACAGACTACAGGCATGGGATAATATGTAGTACAGACTACAGGCATGGGATAATATGTAGTACAGCTACAGGCATGGGATAATATGTAGTACAGGCTACAGGCATGGGATAATATGTAGTACAGTACAGGCTACAGGCATGGGATAATATGTAGTACAGGCTACAGGCATGGGATAATATGGTAGAGGCAATATGGTAGTACACTACAGGCATGGGATCATATGTAGTACAGACTACAGCATGGGATAATATGTAGTATACAGGCATGGGACAATATGTACAGACTACAGGCATGGGATATAGGTATGCTACAGCATGGGACAATGTAGTACAGGCTACAGGCATGGGATAATATGAGTACAGCCTACAGGCAGGACTACAGGACAGGTATGTAGTACAGACTACAGGCATGGTAATATTAGTCAGCTACAGGCATGGGATATATGTAACAGGCATGGGATAATATGTAGTACAGACTACAGGCATGCAGTACAGGCATGGGATAATATGTAGTACACGCCAGGGAGGGATAATATGTAGTCAGACTACAGGCAGACTACAGGCATAGGGACAGGCTATCAGGCATGGGTATGTAGTACAGACTACAGGCATGGGATAATATGTAGTACAAGGCTACGGCATGGATAATATGTAGTACAGACTACAGGCATGGGATAATATGTAGTACAGGCTACAGGCATGGGATAATATGTAGTACAGGCTACAGGCATGGGATAATATGTAGTACAGGCTACAGGCATGGGATAATATGTAGTACAGACTACAGGCATGGGATAATATGTAGTACAGGCTACAGGCATGGGATAATATGTAGTACAGGCTACAGGCATGGGATAATATGTAGTACAGGCTACAGGCATGGGACAATATGTAGTACAGACTACAGGCATGGGATAATATGTAGTACAGACTACAGGCATGGGATAATATGTAGTACAGGCTACAGACATGGGATAATATGTAGTACAGGCTACAGGCATGGGACAATATGTAGTACAGACTACAGGCATGGGACAATATGTAGTACAGACTACAGGCATGGGATAATATGTAGTACAGGCTACAGGCATGGGACAATATGTAGTACAGGCTACAGGCATGGAACAATATGTAGTACAGGCTACAGGCATGGGATAATATGTAGTACAGGCTACAGGCATGGGATAATATGTAGTACAGACTACAGGCATGGGACAATATGTGGTACAGGCTACAGACATGGGATAATATATAGTACAGGCTACAGGCATGGGATAATTTGTTACATGTGTAAATGCAATACATCCATGTCAGAGGGCTGTATTTGGGTCACACTGTAATGCAGCAGTATGTTGGATAGTAAGTCATCCATCGTGCATGTGTTTGTAGACTCTGTGTTCTGTCCTCACGGTGGTCCGGCCTCTGCAGCTTTCAAACTGAAAGCACTCCTGACTCACCAACCATGGAGGAGTGACTACTCTCTGCTGCCTGAGGACCATGAGTGAGTCATCCACTGGTGGGTGTGACTTCCTCCCTTTTTTAAAATTTATTTTTATGGTGTGTCCTACTGGGTGTGGCCCTAGCCCTTGTGATGCTTTAAAAAATTTACTCAAGTGTGTGTTTTATAGAGATGACGAGGAGACCAGTGAAGACCAAGCCTTGGTTGGACAGCTCAAACTACTTCCTGAGTGAGTCTATTGATATGTTGGAATATCTAGTAATCTTCTGCTGGATGGGTGGGTGGGTGGGTGGGTCAAGTTGACACAATATTGTGTGGTGGATGACAGTCAGCATTCTCTGATCCAAGTGTGAATTAGGGAATCTATTCATGCCTGTTGACATGTAACATGTATTTTGCACGTGTAGATTTGTTAATTGGCACATACGTACATGTGTTATTGCATGTAGGTGAGTGGTGTGACATGTGTTATTGCATGTAGGGAGTGGTGTGACATGTGTGTGTTGCATGTAGGGAGTGGTGTGACATGTGGTGTGACATGTAGGGAGTGGTGTGTGTGTTGCATGTGTGAGTGGTGTGGAGTGGTGTGACATGTGTTGTTGCATGTAGGGAGTGGTGTGACATGTGTTGTTGCATGTAGGGAGTGGTGTGACATGTGTTGTTGCATGTAGGGAGTGAGTGGTGTGACATGTGTTGTTGCATGTAGGGAGTGGTGTATGTGTTACATGAACGTGTTGTTGCATGTAGGGACAGTGGGTAGGGGTGAGTTTGTGACATTGGCTTTTGTTGCATGTATGGATGGTGTGACAGGTGTGTTTGCATGTAGGGAGGTGTGTGACAGTGTTTGGGGACTTGGAGCGGAGTGGTGTGAATGTGTTGGCATGTAGGGAGTGGTGTGTGACATGTGTGTGGCATGTAGGGAGTGAGTGGTGTGACAATGTTGTTGTTGCATGTAGGGAGTGGATTGGTGCTGGTGTTGTTGTGACATGTGTTATTGCATGTAGGGAGTGGTGTGACATGTGTTGTTGCATGTAGGGAGTGGTGTGACATGTGTTGTTGCATGTAGGGAGTGAGTGGTGTGACATGTGTTATTGCATGTAGGGAGTGAGTGGTGTGACATGTGTTGTTGCATGTAGGGAGTGGTGTGACGTGTTACTGGATGCTCGCCTCGGCACTCCTCAGAGAGCTCTACATGCAGCTCAGTAAGACTGGCTCTTTCGCCACAACAACAACGATATGATGTTTGTTTGCTTGTTTGTTGTTGTAGTATTTTTGGTGACCAATATGAAGTCGAGTTTTGGTCTCTTTCTGTTCACTATATTTTACGAGAGAAATTCAGACTTTGTCATCCCAAGTATGAGGTGAGCCTTTAACGGCTAATAAGCCGGAGGGGTGGGGGGGGGGTTAAGCAAAAAACAACGATAAGGTAAAACTTAAAGAAAAGAGAGAACTTATTTAGTTCTTGCAGCTGACTCTTGAGGAGAGACTGCAGTTTAGATCTCTTAGGCTAATAGGTTTAAATTGTTGACCATTAGTAGCAGTTTTGCTCTCAGCTACAATGAGCGATCAGATTGTTCCATGCCTTGCATGTCCCCAGCCATTTTAACAATAGAGCTGACAGAATATTTTTAAAAAGTCATTTTTTTTCTTGGGTGGGTGTGGTTTTGGCAGCTGTACAAGTCTTCCCAGCCTCGCAATCCCACGAGTGATTTCATCCGTCCTGACTCGCTGGCTTCAATCAGTCTCTCTGTACAAGAGGAGAGCCTACTGGGACCGTTCTCTCCCAACTCCTCAGTGTCTGTACTTAGTGATGGCATGACACCAGTCAGCCAGGAACTCTCAGATGGAGAAGTAACTGCCATGCTCCAGGACAGTGATCTCCAAACTCTCCCCTATGGACCACCTCTGGACCTCAGCTGGGACTTGCTGTGCGACAGAGACATCTTTAGGGTATGTTTGGGGGCACTAGTTCAGGCCTTGGATACAGTAGCTAGGCCAGGACAGGTTAGCTCACTTGTCAGACTGTACTGTTGAAGCCTCCCTGCATGAAGATATGTTCTTACTTTTTCTTTACTTCTCCATAGAAAATACAGTTAAGTCGTGTGGCCCATCTTGATTCTAAGAGGACAACTAGCACACAGGCTAAAAGGTGCTCTGAGCTGTTACTTCTTCTGAGTCAGGTAATGATGGCTATCCATACCAGCTAGCTCTCTCTCTCTCACTCACTCACTTCTTGGTATTCATTGCAGACTGATAGGTCAGTACAACTTCTCCTGGAGACAGACTCCTCCAGTCCTGACTACTACAACTGTGCTCTCAAGTAAGACCTTTACCTTACAGCTTAACTCGTGTGAATCCTTTAACTTGAAACCCTTTACCTTATATAGCTAAAAGTATAACCCCTTACCTTACAACAGTGCCCCTCACATGCAGCCTTTTAATCTTCACAACCACCCAATACTTCTACAGTATTAACACAATAGCTAAGTGTATTTTAATCTTCACAACCACCCAATACTTCTACAGTATTAACACAATAGCTAAGTGTATTTTAATCTTCACAACCACCCAATACTTCTACATTATTAACACAATAGCTAAGTGTATTTTAATCTTCACAACCACCCAATACTTCTACATTATTAACACAATAGCTAAGTGTATTTTAATCTTCACAACCACCCAATTAACACAATAGCTAAGTGTATTTTAATCTTCACAACCACCCAATACTTCTACAGTATTAACACAATAGCTAAGTGTATTTTTTTGATAGCCTTTTAAAGTTGTATCGTAACGTGCAAATCATTACATGTATATGTATGTGTGTGTGTGTCCTTGCCCTCAGGGCTTGTCTGGCTGCCACTATTCGATCTTCAGGAGTATCTCAAAGTACTATCAAACTAGTGGCCACCAATCTCATTGCTAATTCCCGGCTAATGGGTAAGGGATGTCAAGATATGCAGTGTTCCATACAATGTCATTGTCAAGCAATAATGCATTCATCATCAGCAATGGGATCAAGAGTGTGTGTGTGTGTGTGTGTGTGTGTGTGTAGATGGTGTGGAGCTCCTGTGTCTGATAGACAAGCAGCAGGATGCATGTCGGTACTTGCAGACGTATGGGGAGTGGTATCATTCAGTTTGGCTGGCTAAAGCAACTCTGCGGGAACGAGACTGTAATGATGTCTTCTCCAAGTGGGTGGAGTATCTCACATCGGTTGGCGTCGACCAGAAAGTAAGAAAAGTCCTCCTTAATTTGCTGTAATAGAGTAGGTGTGGTTTTAAGGGAATATTCATTTTATGACTAGTGGATTTAACTTTAATAATCAAGGAGGACTGTCCACGTTTTACTATTCTTAGTCTTCCGTTGTTATGACAATATTTAGTATAGTAAACTCACTACTCGTGAAGTAAGATAAAATGATTTTGTCTTCCCTTTTGTGTATGATCAAGTGCTGAGATCAACAACTATATGATACTTCCTGAACTTTACAACCTATCTTCAGAAGATCTAAGATCAATGAGCAAACAATGTGTGTGTATGTGTGTGTGTGTGTGTGTGTGTGTGTGTGTTTTTGACACCAGTCTAGAGGTGTTTTGGTGATGTTATCTCTGGGCCAGTTTTGGAAGGTGGTTGAAATGCTATACAGGTGAGTACTGTTCATCACAACAATGTGTGTGTGTGTGTGTGTGCCATTCTCTGCATGTCATGTATGTGAAGATAGATGGATGGTTTACTGTCACTGTGTGTGGGCGTGTGTGTGTACCTTGCCGATACAGAGCATTGAAGTCGGATAGGGACACTCCCCCACTTGTAAGGGTGGGGAATTTCCCTTTTTAGAGTGCATAGAGGGGATTTACTGCGTATATTGGAATGATGACTTCAGCTAATGATGAATTAGTAATTAGATGGCCGTAGCCATAGCAGTACGATAGTGACATTAGTAAGATATTAAGTCATCTTTCTTGATACTTATTTCTGACCCTCTCCCTCCCTAGCATGGAGCATTATGACCAGGCGGCCATCTTCCTGGAGAGCTGCTTGGAGCACCGAGTTCTGCAGCGAAGCCAAGAAGCCACTCCCCTTTCCCACAACGTCTACCTGGAATATGCTCGCCATTTACTTGCTATCGGTCATGTGCGTGCCTTCAAACATTACTGCAGCAAGGCAGGGTTCAAAGGTGAACAACTCTTGGAGAACTATTTCAAACAGTCTTCAGCCAAGTCTTCCATTTTATCCCCGACCTCATCTAGTAGTCCCTCCGCCCACTCTCTCCTGGTGGATTTGGTCTCATGACATTTCATTTATTCAACAACAAGGCATACACAGGTTTTAACACTTTCTATTCATTTCTTTTTTAAATAGCACTCTATTCAAATGAATTGAACAAACAAATTTTTCTGTGACCTGTTTTATAGGTGATTTTGCTGGAGTAAAAAGTATTGATGTGAGGTTAGTGACTAAAAAGAGAAATGAATTGCAAGTACATATGTTGGATCTGTTGATCATGGAAACCAATCTTTAAGCAGTACATAGCGCTGAAGTCGGTAAGGTAGTCCCAGTTGGCCGACACTCTCTTCAGTGACTACACACTCCATTGCTCCCCGCACAGCCAGCCGGCATATCCGACACAACCGGAGAGGCTGGTACCTTTCTTCTCGCAGCACAAACAATAACTTCTGCGTGTCAGGTGGGAGGAATCCCCATCGCTGGTTGGCGGTAGCTATACTGTACTCTGCTAGCTCGCACTTGCGTCTCCCTGGCTTCAAGAGCATGGCGTTGTGCCGGAACAAACAGCACACCACATTCTCTCTGACGTGGGGGTTCTTCTCGTGTGGAGTGAGTTGACAACGTAGGACGCAATATAGAGGACTCTCATGTCCGATATTCATAATGTTGATGTCCATGTTTTCTAGCGACAACAGATAGTCCACAATGTGGGTGTGGCCATAGAAACAAGCGTAGTGTAAGGGAGTGTTGCGGTAGACTTCAGTCGCCAAATTGGGATCTCCTCCTCTCTTGAGCAGGACTTGGAGAGTGGTGAGCCTGCCATACTTGGCAGCCACATGAGCTGGAGCAAGGTGGTGTCTGAACTCTGTGTTGGGGTTTATCTTGAGACAAGAGTCCAGCACCATATCTGCCACTCCGCTGGCATCCACTGCACTGCAGTGATGCAGCAGAGACACCAGCTGGGTCTTGATGTGGTTCCTTTCCACCTTGCTGGCATTACTCCTCAAATACTGCTCCGTGTGCCTCATCAGCTTGTATGACAGATTGACGTGTCCACTGCTCAAAGCCAGCATTGCCGGCAAGTCAGGCCAGTAGCACCCGAGGGGGATGGGAGATGCACCGACACCCAACAGATGGTCCACCATTCTCTGGTCTCCCCTGCTGGATGCTGCTGCCAGTGCAGTTTGACCATGGAGCCATTTCGTATCCACATCCAACTTTCCCAGGAGCTTATCTACCAAACTTTCATCGCCTTCTTCTGCAGCGTGATACAGTGACACATCATAAGGGGGTGGGGCTGACTCCAAGCTCTCCTCAAGCAGTTTTTTCATGTCTTCACTTTCTACCAAGTCAAGTGCAGTCTTCCCTTGGCCATTAGGGACCATTGGACATGCCCCTTCCTCCAGCAGGAACTTCACAGCAGCTAAGTCATTCTTGGCCACAGCTGCATGAAGGGCCATACAGCCATCTGGCTCCTGAGCGTTGACATACACTCCCATCTCCACTAAATCTCTCAGTATCTCCTCCAATGAAGGAGCATCTTCCTCTGATGACCCTGCTCGAGCTACCTGAACAAACACACACTTGCCATGCTTGGTCTGCTCCAGACAGAACGGATAGTTCAGGCACAGAAGCTTGACTGCCGACACATTACCCACCTGTGCTGCCACGATGACCAGACTCTGCAGCTCAGTCTTTGTTCTGTAGTGGCTGGGGTTCTGAATGTGCGGCAAGAGGATGCGGAAGGCGTCCATTTTGTTGCTGGTGACTGTCCTGTGAAGGAGTATCAATACCTGGTCGTTATCTGCTCTCAGTACAGAGTCCACAGGAAGAAGGGCGTTCAGACGCAGGATGTGGCCCAGCACTTTGAGCTTGCGTGTGGTGGATACTCTGCGCAGAATCTGTGAAATGAAGGAAGTGGAGATGCCATACCTGTTGCGCAAGTAGTCAATCAGGACCTGGTCATCACTGTTAGCCATGGTTATGGCATGTCGGAATTCCTCCAGAGTGATCTGCTCACACAGCTGCTCCACTTCGTCTTCTTCCTTATCCTTCTCCTTGGTAGGAGGATACTACACAACACACACACACACACACACACACACACACACACACACACACACACACACACAAACACACGCATGCACACACACACACACAGGTCAAAATAAAGAACTTGCAGAAGCAGTTAGATCTGAACTTTGTACATTTCCCAAATTTTTGTATTGTACTTATTGAAACTGATGACATTAATCCAAACTGTTTTTCCTGTCTGTCTTTGTGTGCACTATTGTGCACACACACACACACATACACACACACACACACATGCACGCAGTGCACACACACACACTCGTGCCAATACTGAAAGTTGACTGAACACATAAATCTTAGTATAGTAACCATGTTAGTTGATTACTTTCAATGTACTCATCTTATGTCCGTGAGAAGGAAAATATATGATGGCATGTAGGGCACGAGGAGAGGGAGGGGGCGTGTAAGAAGTGGGGCATGTGTAGGTGAGTGGAGAGGTAGGGGGCGTGTAAGAAGTGGGGCATGTGTAGGTGAGTGGAGGGGATGGACTTGTCATTGTAGAGCTACGTAACCCCTACCATGATGCACAGGTCATGGATACTAAAATGGACTGATTACTTAAGTCTATAGCTAGTGTTTCTAAGGCAGAACTTGCATGATTTGATAGAATAATCCAAACATCCAATGAAAAGTTAGTTGGTTACATGTGACATGGCAAACATAGACATGATCCAAATAGTGTCTCAAAAACCTCCTTATAAAGAATCTTACTAGGAACATTTTGCTGGCATAACTCCCTCTGAGATCCACCGTTGAGAAGGTTGCTGGAGTCTTCATCTTGCCACTGGTGGGGGAGTAGGCCTTGGTAGGACTACTTGGAGAACCTAGCAGTCTTGGAGACTCTTCCCCTGGAGAATACAGCCGAGAACCCTCTGCTCCCATGCTGCTACAAAACTATCTAGCTAAGTACCAAGGTTAAACGCGCACTACTTGTCTGAATAATACTGTAATTGCTAATAGCTTTGCATGCAAATTATTTGCTAAGGAAAGGGGTGTGGCTGTGGAGTCTAAACAACTTGACGATATTTACCTGTTCAGCTATGGCCAACTGGGCATGCGCAAAGTAGTAGAGAGAAACTATTGTCCAAGTCCCGGCCAGTGTAAGCCTGTGAACTACAACTAATAGATAAATGTGGGAGCTACCCTAGAGTTGATTCATCTTAATACTGATTCTCCAGTGATGTAGTGTATGCACATTGAATAGTTATGTTCTGTGAGATTGGAGAGCTCATGATCAGAAATGAGAGGCCAGAAGGTGCCAGTCATAAAAAATAATAAAGCCACACAAGTTATAATCCTTTATTGAAATACACTTGATCTGGGAGGCCCGTGGTCTGCTTCAATGCCGACTGAACTGACTGCTCTAGTTTACTTGAGCTCATTGACATCCGCTGAGGGAACAGAGAGCATGCCATGGGAACACTGACTGACATACTGGACACACACACACACACACACACACACACACACACACACACACACACACAGTAGTCGAGCAATGCCAAAGTTTTACAGAATAAAAGGAACATTTACCATGCAGCTGTCAAAGCCATCTGAGCAGCCAGTGAGGGTCCCTTCTTATGCTGCGACACACACACACACACACACACATACACACACACACACACACACACACACACACCACAGAGTTAACAGGTATCTGAAGTTTTTCACAGTTCAAAACACTTTTCAAACATTTCTTCATCTGTACACAACTAATTCTAACAGGTCCAAGCAAGGTGAGTAAGATAGAGTAAAAAGTGAGCAAGTTTACACTACACACAATTATACAAATATGCTATCAAGTTATGTGCAACATTACCAGCACATTTCCTTCCCATAGCATAAAGAGTTTTCCTTACCAGAAATGGAAACTTTCTCTCCAGTCTCTGCATCGCCACAGGAACTAGCACTAGTGGTAATACATACCAGATATAAATATGGAATGATTAATAAAATGTAAACATTAGTAGTTACTCACGAAGATGTTACTCATCAGCAGGCTAATTGCTAATTGTTTTTTGTTGTTGTTTTTGTTTAGTGAATGCTTTGTGTGAGATCACCATTCAAGAAAAGGTCATAAATAGCTAAACTTCTAGTTATTACAAGTTTAAATTCACATGTTGTCTATACTAATTATTTTGCCTTCTTATGAAATAATAACCTTTATAAAAATAGTTATCCTAAAAAAATTACGTGAAATGCAGAGGCTCAAAGTTAAGATTTAACCAAAAATCATTGCACCAATGCTGCTTCTCTGTTTGTGTGAATGTCCCCCTCCTCCTTAACAAAAAAACAACAACAAAAAACAACAAAAACAAAAACAGCTGCTGATTTAAAGTGACATAGAATTAGACCCTCACTGTTTTATCTTATAGTTCGTGAATCTACTTGTTGTTGCTTTTACTGTTTTCTGGCTTGGACAAAGAAAAAAAGGAAGTGTAAGTATTAAATATTTATACTGTAGACTTCCTTTATGTCTATAGTGACTGAAACAGAGTCCTATTTAAGTGATTGAAGAATCCATGGCAACTGTTGGTACTAGTTAGACTTTCAATAGATTTGATTCCTAGGCTCAATGGAGCTTCCTTGTATTTTATCAGAACTAAGTATGCATTATTTAGAGAGAGATGGTCGGTCAGGATACTGGAGTATGTAGGGTTTGGCCTATTAGAAAGGAACAACTAACGAGTGCTATTGGACTCTCTGATAATGAGGTTATAGACTACCATGTGACTAATGGACACCCAGCAAGACTACAAGTGACACGTGCTGGCAACTGTAACATGTGACATAGAAACTGGAAAATAGAAATCACTCTACACATGCCCACTCACACACGCCCACTCACACATGCATCTTACTCATAGCTGGTGTCACTAAAGCAATTCTTGATGCTAAAACTCTAGAAATCCCTTCTTTTGCTGCAACCTAAAAAAAAAAAAAGTATGTCAATGGAGTACAAGACTAACAAGGAAAAAATGTAAAATAAAGGAAAAGATACAATGTCCAATCTCATAAGTGTGAACCTTTAGCACATTAGTAACCTATACCCACTTAAGGGTGCTCGCACACCGGATACGCGCTCCGCCCACACAAATCAATTAAGGTTAATTGGCTGTTGCTATGGAAAATAACTCTGATTCTATACCTTGCAGGTTCACGCAGCCAAGCGGATCTACGAGACATGCTGGCAAAATGTGGACTTACCAAGAATGACTGACATACGCACTGAACCAAAGAAGTTATGAAGCCTCAAAGTCCCAAAATAAACGGAACTTATTGGAGATAGTGGAGGACGCACAGAAGCCAGAATTTCGTCCACCGCTTCTTCAGCTCATTGTTTACAATATTGTCGTTTTTGTTTTGTTCAATTCTATTTTGCTTTATGTTTACTCATATTTTTACGTGATTTTTTTCTTGTTGCGTCACAAATGTATACTGTATCGAAAAACAAAAACGACTACTTTTATTACCTTGTTAAGTTATGCCGCTGTACCAAAACTGAAACACTAATCATCCGCCTTTCTGTACTTGGAGTACAAAATAGATTCCAATTGTCTCGCACTTTTTTGCAGCTGTGCAATTTTCTAGCCCCGCCCTCCGTAAGCCGAGTTAACTATACGCGTATAAGGCTCTTATCTATGCGCGGGTATTTAAGGTACGCCCTCTACCTCTACAACTCGGTGGTTTCGTGGTTTATTGCTCAATTAAGCCGCGCGCGAGCGTTGCTATGTGCCAGCACCCTTAATATTCTAGTAACATGTGCAGGTAAGGTAGCTCACTCCTGTAACATGTGTAAGCAGGGACTAAGGAAGCTCTCATGAAATTGTCCAGCCAGGAAGTGGGTGTGGCCAAAACCGTTCATAGTTGTAGCTATGGATAATTCATGGGTGTGACAAGTCTATAACATACTTTTATTCGCTATAATTGTAACTAGCTAGCTAAATAAAAAATGAAATTTTGTTCTAGCTAATGTTTAGAATGATGTCATCATAGCTAGAACAGCTAACTACATTGCAAGCCACTTACACTTGTGACAAATAGCTAAATATCTTAAGACTTTTGTTATTTATCGCAACCATTAATGCCAAGCAACCGCTAAACGAACCGTAGGAGAATGAAAAATAATCGGTAAAGACTATCAACTGGGGATTTCCCTTTAAAGATAACAGTTATTTCGGAATTCCCCATTTCAAAAGATGGTCCGGTCAACACCGGACCAACCGGACCGGTTCCTCCGGGCCTGGTAAGTAGGGTAGCTCACTCCAGTAACATGTGCAAGTAGAAGGGACAGACTTTGCCATAATTAGTATGCCATACCCCCTCTTAATATTGAAATTAGAACGTTTACTTAAACCCTATTAGGGAGGAAGGTCGTGTGCATGTGATAGAGTAGTGAAATTGATGACCATTGGGTAAAGGTTCGCCAAGTAGCCTAGACCTAAACACCAGAACTTTAGCTCACTTTATCAACCACACACCCCAGTAGACAATAGGAGACTCAAGAACATGACACTACACTTCTCTTCCTGTGCTGCTCCAAAGACCTCACATTTCAATGTTCATAAAAGCTCTCTCTCTCTCTCTCTTCCTTAAGTCTTTACATATGAGGATGAAAGTTGAATTTTTATACAGGGAAACTGTCACGTTAGTAACAGTAACTAGTCCACACAGCTGGTGAGCATGCTCGATATTTGTGCTGTAGTTCATCGTGCTAGTAGTTACATTACTTCACTAGTTATAGTCCAGTATCACTAGTTATAGTCTAGTATCACTAGTTATAGTCCAGTATCACTAGATATAGTTCAGTATCACTAGTTATAGTCCAGTATCACTAGTTATAGTCCAGTATCACTAGATATAGTTTAGTATCACTAGATATAGTCCAGTATCACTAGTTATAGTCCAGTATCACTAGTTATAGTCCAGTATCACTAGATATAGTTCAGTATCACTAGATATAGTCCAGTATCACTAGTTATAGTCCAGTATCACTAGATATAGTTCAGTATCACTAGTTATAGTCCAGTATCACTAGTTATAGTCCAGTATCACCAGTATCACTCCAGTATCACTAGTATTCCAGTATCACTAGATATAGTCCAGTATCACTAGTTATAGTCCAGTATCACTAGTTATAGTCCAGTATCACTAGATATAGTTCAGTATCACTAGATATAGTCCAGTATCACTAGTTATAGTCCAGTATCACTAGATATAGTCCAGTATCACTAGTATCACTAGATATAGTCCAGTATCACTAGTTATAGTCCAGTATCACTAGATATAGTTCAGTATCACTAGATATAGTCCAGTATCACTAGTTATAGTCCAGTATCACTAGTTATAGTCCAGTATCACTAGATATAGTTCAGTATCACTAGATATAGTTCAGTATCACTAGATATAGTCCAGTATCACTAGTTATAGTCCAGTATCACTAGATATAGTTCAGTATCACTAGATATAGTCCAGTATCACTAGTTATAGTCCAGTATCACTAGTTATAGTCCAGTATCACTAGATATAGTTCAGTATCACTAGATATAGTCCAGTATCACTAGATATAGTCCAGTATCACTAGTTATAGTCCAGTATCACTAGTTATAGTCCAGTATCACTACTTACCTTTGATTTGCCCAAGTTGTTGCCTTGTTCATCAGTGACCAAGATGCCATCTATCAGTTCTCTCTGCCTCATCACAGGAATATTGATACAGTTAGCTGTGACTACTGCTACCAGAGGAACCCAACGACGGACAATGGGAGGTGCTCTCTATTTAACACATACATAGAATAAAGAGTTACACATTGCCACTGATAATTTATACTTTGAAGCACGTGCAAATTAAGGGATAAAACTAACAACAACAAAAAATATATAATAATACTTAAAATGGTGTTAGAATGCTAGTTATTAAAATGGTGTTAGAATGCTAGTTATTAAAATGGTGTTAGAATGCTAGTTATTAAAATGGTGTTAGAATGCTAGTTATTAAATTTTATTATTTCGCTCCTGCCAGTCAGCAAAAAAAAAAACATTTTATATTTATGAACAGTACATCTAATTGTTCTCAGGGAAATCTAAAGGTACTTGATGCTGTAGCTTCACAATCCGGCCTCTCTGCTGTTCAACATGCTGGTCACACTATACTTCACCAGATCAAACTGAAATACTAGCAAGTCTAGTTCCCCAATATTTACAAGTGCACACTATCAAACCTTGACCATGGCGTTCATCCCAGCTGCTGCGGTAACCGCGCCCCCAGTAGCCCCAACATAAGCCGTGAGGATCTGCTTGGAGGTGGTTTCAGACTTGGCGTTCCTGTTGGTATAGTTAACTAGTGCATTGAAAGATTGGTTCAACCATTGTCCTAGAACCACGTAGATGAACTTCCTACAAACAGGTGCAACACAGAACAAGTGACTAGTGTTTGACACTAACGGAGTAAGCCTACTGGTAAAAGGTCATGAGTATCCCAATTATCACCACCCCGCCAGGAACTTGGAAGGACATTCTTCCGATCATATTCATTTCCTGTCCAGTGTCTGGATGATATGCAGAATCATACAAAATTTTAGCATCTTTCAGTTCTTGTAAAGAAGTTCCTTCTGGAATTCTATGCAACCTAATAATATAATCAACAATAAGCTTTTGTTTCCATGCAATAAGCTAGCTGCCAACAACCTGGACTGTTCCACCAAATGCTTGGCCTTGGCGTACTCTTCCTTACTCTTGAGGAGCAGAGAGGGATTGGTGACTCTAAAAAAATAACGCAAACGTCCCCTGTAAGTGCTCTGATCCCATACTTTATCGATGTCCACCTGAAGGTCTTCCTCACTAACCCTAGCCATCACGAATGAAGTTCTACCCAATGCAACCCGCAATACTTGTGCGGATTTTATCTAGGCGATCTTTACCAGGTGAGAACTCGCGATCTTTACCTATTCAAAATGACTGGTGCAATTTGCAGATATGGGATCACTACTCAGAGCTGCAGGTCCTGGATGATACCTCACACTCCGCTAGTAGCTTTTTCTCCTACAGGAATTGTAAGACATATCATAAAGGAATAACTCTTTTTAACTGATTGGTACTTCCCTTCAAATCATAGATTGCTAGGACAATGCTCCTGAGGCCAAACAATCTCAAGTATCAGAAATGTCAGAAGAATATCCGAGCAGTTCTTCCTAGACATCCCACTGGGCCAGTACCTGTTCCCAAGCCAGACTTTGGTACCTATGGAATATACAGTATGGAGTCACTTCGGATTACAGCTGCTCAAATTGAAGCAGCAAGGATTGCCATTTTGAAAACAATTGGGAGGAAAGGACTGAAAATTTGGCTGCGAATATTTCCTCATATTCCTGTAACTAAAAAACCTCTAGGAGTTCGAATGGGCAAAGGGAAGGGAGCAGTCAACCATTTTGTGGCTCACGTCAGGTACGGCAAGATGTTGTTCGAGTTTGACAGTCCTACTGAAAACCTGGCCAAGAGGGCATACATTCAAGTGAACCACAAACTGCCTATTAAAACTAAGCTTACTGTAGCTGATAAATCTCAGGGGACTAAGAATATTTAACAGTTCTGGCATATTATTATAAAATATTAATAAAAATGTTTAGATCAAAGTTTTGATATGGTATTGTCCACATAGTCCACTATCTTGGCCATGTGTAGAACCATCAAGTCTGAGTTCTGTTGGTCTGGAGATGCTTCCTTTATGAAATAAGGTTTGTAGTGAGGAGCGTGCAGAACTGTTGCATGGAGGACTAATGACGATAAATACATGCATAAATGTGAAGTCAGACCATATATGAAGTGGCATAGCTTTGTATCTGGATCTTCAAAGTCAAAGCCGTATACTGCAAGGAGTCCTGACCTTTTCAGCAACCTTTTTTTACAGCCAATAAAAAACTGTAGTGGGACCCAATACAGACTGTCTACTTCCGTGGGGTCTGGTTGGAGGTTGAGTGAGTCTGTATTCACCATGGTGATGGCCACTACTGGAGTCACAAGTGTCAGGGTTGGGTAAATGGTATAGCATGGAGGAAATGCACACACCACTTCCACATCTCTTGGATTCAGACCTACTTCTTCTTGAGCTTCCCTTAGAGCAGTACTTATCAAAGATTTATCGTTCTGCTCAAATGAACCTCCAGGCAAGCAAGCCTGACCTTTGAAGCTGCTCACTTCCATGGACCTCTTGGTGACCAGTACTTTTAGGTCCTTGTTGATGAGAAATAGTACAGCAGCTTCTCTGTAACCTCTTGGCGAATTACCCCGCCGTTGAAATTCTAAGTGGGGAGTTTCTGGAGTAAACCATCCCTGTTCTCGAGCTCGGAGGATGCGTGTCTTAACTCTCCTAATGTCCATGCTCGCTTAATGGGTGGGGCTAGAAATAGTTTATAGGTGCGCCTTAATTGAGATTAAAACTTGTTAAAATCTCTAGTTCTCACAACGTGGCAGAAATCTCTCTCGCTGAGCGCAAATGGAGTTGAAAAACAGAAAAACTTTAGGTCCTAGCTCCCCTAAAGGTACTCAAAGTATTATAAATGTTCTTAGTAAACTTTGTGGTTCGTAGGAGAGGGGAAAGTAACTGGAGGCCGCAAAAGAATTGAGAAAAGTAGGATGAGCTGGGATTCTCTGCTCTGGGTCTTCGCGGCTTTCGCGGTGCTTTATTTCACCGAGTTTGCATCACATCTTATATTTAATGAGGCTATACGCAGGTATTTTAATCATTTATTTTGTTGAACTGTGTGATACTCAGCTGTGTTCTGGCTGGTTGGTTTAGGTCTGCTTTGCTAGTGAGCTTGTTATCTTTCTGTGTGTGCACTGGTTTTCTGGTGTACTCCATGCGTCACCATCCATCCCTGACCCCCTTAAACTGGCATGCAGTGGCTCCTGTACAAGTTGCAACAGCAACTATCGCTTTTTTGATAGGCAGTTCAAGGTAACTTGTGTAAACTTATCAAGTCAGTGCAATATATTTTAAAATACTTTTTTTTTTAGTTTATGGGTTGCAGTGTGGCCGGTTTGGCGCTTCTATACTCTCCTAATATTGCCTACTTTGTTCATGGGATTTATCTCTGGCATCAGTCTCTTCAATATATGAGTGGATCAGTACCTCTTCAATATATGAGTGGATCAGTACCTTGTTCAGCACCTTCACTTTAACATACTTATAGCACCTTCACTGCCACATACCTGAAATCAAGTCATTTTATTTTTAAACTTTCATCCAGGTGGACAATTCTATTTTTAATTGAATGATTGTCAAAAGAACAACTTTAAATTTGTCACTACATATTCGATCAAACTTCTTGTTGCTGTGGGTCATAAACATAGCCCAGAAAAGGCCATGACACATGAAATAGAAATAAACCCCCCGATTGTGCTGCAATCAAGGGGTGTGGTCATAATCCAGATGTGATCCAGGAGTAGCTGCAACCTCCCTCCGTTTATCCATCTTCCTAAACCTGTCCAGCCATTGGTCGACCAGCGATAGCACCAGAGAGTGCTGCTCATTGGACATGACTTCTTGTTTGGCTGTTAGAGTTCCCAGTCTAGTGATATGGCAGTCACAGTACTCTTCAATCAGCCTCTCTTCACTGCCAAGCTATAGGGAGGGACATAGGATGTGGATATGTATTGTTAGCAAGTCAATTCTACTTACTTCTTGCTCGCTGAGATAGTGCACACTGAAGAGATGTCCCGCGCTGTCCACTAGTGGGAGGTAGGTGATGTGACAGGAATCCTCCTCGGGATGTAGCGCCACAGTAGACAGTGGCACAAGAGCAGAGAAGTGGCCTCTCGTGTATGCCAGTGCTAATGGCGTCTTGTAGCAGAAGCTGGACTCCCACAGAAGAGGCAAGTACACACCTGTGAGGTAATCGCACATGTATTGGTGTGTTAGTGTCAGGATCTAGGGATATGAGTGTTACTTGCCTTCAAAGTTAGCATATCCCAGATTCTCTCCGCGATAATTCTTCACCACTCTCACTCCGTACACAATGATTGGCCTCCTCAGGACATGAGCTAAAACAAACACGTGCATTTGCTCCAGAGCACGGCCAGTCTGGTCCGCCAGAGCCACCACTACACTCCAGTCCTGGCGCAACTGCACCTCCTCCAGAGTAAACCCTTGAGACTTGGACTGTCTCTGCTCTGAGTATTTCCAGCGCTCATAGAAGCTAGAGTAAACAAACAAACACACAAGAGTGGAATTCCTTGTGTCCCTTCCATTAACTATGCAATTACCAATTTTTAGCGCATCATGACTTAGGTCAACTTATGGTCACATTAAATATCTTATATTAGTCTGTGCTATTTAATTAATGAAACAACTAGATGAAATTCTTTGTAATGGGGGTGCACTATAATTATGGTTTTTATTAAAAGAAGTGACATACCAACCTACAAAAGTCAAATTCATGTAACATTGGCTTGTAGAGCAGCAATGGAAATAAATAAACAGACTGCAAACAAATAAACATTTCCAGGAATCCACTTCACTAGCAATGAAAGTTTCTTCATGAAAGAGTACATGTTCCTTCCCAGGACTAGTCCCCACAGCTTACCTAGAATCTCCGTCAGCAAGAGAATCTGCCATGGCCCTTCTGAGAGTGGAGTCCCTGTCTACCACACCCCAACTGGCCTGCAGTACAGAGTCCAGCAGACAGTCCCCAGCAGTTCTATTCCACAGAGGGTACAATCTGCTATCCATGTCTTGGACCAACTCACTACTCCAGTTGATGATGCCTGGATCTGCCTCAAGTTCTGCTCACATAACACACGCACACACACAAGCAGAAACATACCACCGGTCCTAAACAATTTCTCACACTTACCCCTGCTAACATCTTTGTCCACAATTTCATCAAGCACACGCTTCTGCACTGCAGAGCAAAATCGGCGAATTTCTACCGCAAATTAATAAAGCCAAGTTAAGTTGACCAGTACAACTGGGAGAGAGTATTTGTAAGATTAATATCTTACCGTTGGGGAGGATGAATGTGTTAAGCTGTGTGGTATAATAGCAGGGCCAGTCCCCTCCCTTGTGCTGGTGAAGAGATCGACAGACCTCTTCTCGGATACTTGAAGCCAGATCTATGTTGGACTCAGAAGGAAGTCTTTTGCGGGCATCAGAGTGAGCTGGAGTGAGGAGAAGACTCAGAAGCTCAGACCTCTGGAATCGAATGGCCAAGTGGACCAGAGTGCTCCCCACTGAAAAACTGGGGCCTAACACCAAACACTGGTCCTTCGTGAGCTGTCTCGCCTTGTCCCCATCTTGCCTGAGATAGGCCTTCACTGGAGCCTCATCATCATTGACAATGGCCAGACATGCATTCAGGAATAGCCAGCCGGAGCTGGACAGAGTGTTCCTAATCTGCCTAACCTGAAAACAATCATTATAAGCCAGTCACCTACCAGCACACTAGCCCATACACACCATGTGCTAAACAAACCACATCCCTCCCAAGCAAAACCACAAACACATTACTTGCACGTACACATGTTTTAACTACGAACTAGCCAACAGCTCACGAGTTACCTCATCAGTCACATTGTTCAGTTGCAGTTGTCTCAGCCCAAAGGCGCTATTCTGACCCCGCCTCTCTCTGCTGCTGCCACACCCACTGTCAGACAATGCAGAACCTGCCACTGGATGGACGTTACAAGACACATCATTACCAGTTCCCTGTGCCATCTTCCCATGATCGACAGCTTCCTTCTTGGAATTGTGCTGGGAATGAATTCCACTGGAGTAGGAGGAGAAAACAGCATTTGAGTTGGTCGTGACATTCCCTTGGGGCTTGCTAGTGGACGAAGATGAAGAAAAAGATGATGATGATGATGATGATTCAGATGTGGTGATGATGGGCAGGCGAGAAACTCTGGGAGAGGAGGAGCTCTGCTGGTGGTTCTGACTTGAAGTGGGAGGTGATCTGTGTGGAATGTGAATGGGAGGAGGAGGAGAAGGAGTGGTCCCACTGGGCTGCTCCACCCCCACCCCTGCCGCTAGAGGAGGTGTTGGAGTTCTCCCTCTAGCATACTGGCACATGCTGCATTTAGTAAGACCAGGAGAATTGTCATAAGTACAGTAGGAACATCTCCACTTCTTCTTGGACTCTGAACTACTCCCATTCCCACGGTTACTGTTGCGCCCAGATCGAGCCTTGGTGTTGAACAGGTTAGGTATCTCTCCTCCGTGGACAGCGGAGTCAACCACACCCTCTGATTCTATGCCACTGGCATAGCTTAGAATGGAATCATATGAAGAAGGAGAGAGCCGAGTTGAAGACAGACGACTCAGTCCTTCATTGCGTATACTGCTAGGCTCATTGCGGCAACCTTTGACTCGATTAGAGCTACACATCACACATTGCCCACTGTTGGGCCAGTTTATGTATGTACAAGTGGAACAGGTCCATTTGCCCTTAGTTTTACACTTGCCGGTGGTCTTGGTGGGCTGCTGACCTGCGTATCCATGTGCATGAGTAGAGGACAATGTTGGAGAAGATTCTAAAATTGATGAATTGTTCCGTTCCTGTTGAGTGAGCTTTGGTTGAGAGAGTGGAACACTACCAGTGGGTGGATTGGAGGAGGGAGAGAGTTTAGACCAGCCAGTATTTTGCTGGCGGTACTTGGCGACGGGGATTCTGGGAATGACGTCGTCACTCGGTTTGTTTACGCCGCAAAGAACGCACTTCGTACAAGAAGGCCAGTTGTTGTAAGTACAGGCAGGACAAGACCACTTCGTGCAGCTTGTAACCGCCATTCCCAGCCCCTAAAGAAAGAGAGAAAAAAAAGAACCTTACGACCACTAACACAGAACAGAACAGACTTACCTCCTGCGCAGATATCTCCTTATCGGCTATCTAATAGCTAGAAGCAAGCACTTTGTTTACTTCGTATAAATAGATAGTCACCTGACAACAACCCGTTTAACAGAAATTTGGGGATTCGGTACTGTTAATTACTGCGAGTGCGACTAGCTGGGCTGGTTTGTAGTTCGCTGATTGCTAGCATGGCTGCTGCTGCTGGTGTGCTGGACGAAGTCGTTAAGGAATACTTATTGTACAGAGGTTTTACAAATACTCTTAAAGCTTTTGAAGTAGAAAAAAAGGAAGACAAAGATAAAGGCTATAAGGTAATGCGTCAGTTGTTGCAAACTAAGTATCGTAAGTGGTGCCTGCTAACTGGACTAGTTATTCCGTTGCAGGTGAATCGTATTGTTGACTACATTCTGAGTTGCATCACTAGGTCTGACTTTGTGAGTCTGCAAACCTTTTGGGTTTACCTCAACAAGCGTTTCTTCAGTAGACTGAGTCAAGATTCAGCCTTAACTGTGTATAGACTAGAAACAAGCATCCTTCGCTTGTTTCTGGTACAGGCCACTCGCCAGAATAGACAGGATGTTGTAAAGGAATTCTTTGAGAAGATGGCGGATGCACTGCATGACAAGAAGGAATGGAAGGATTGGTTCGGTGAGATTTACAAAACATGTTTCATTAGGGACATATTAGTATACGTGTGTTGTTTTGCTATCATTTGTGTTAGTCAAAGAATGTTATTGATGGTTCACAGTTCTGTTACTTCTGCCTCTTTTAGCTCTGCCCTTCTCTAAAAATCCTGACCAGCATCCATCCTTCAAGTTGTACTTCAGCAAAGAATGGGCGGATGCATTTTACGTAACTCTTCACAACTTCTTCAGTTCCTTGTTCTCTTGTCTTCCTTTGCCAACACTACTCAACTTTGAGGAGGAGCATCGTAAGATGCAGGTCCTATCCACAGAGAATCACCACCTCCAGAATCACCTGGCAACCACCAGGCAACAGCTGGCTGATGCAGAGTCCACCATTCAGAAGCTGGAGAGCAAGATGAGTCAGCAAGAGGCCAAGTATGCCCAGCAGCTTGCCAGCCAGACTGCCACACAAAGTGCCTCCAAGAAAGGGTCAGTCCATTTTCTCACTGATGATTCACTTTATGTTGAATCCTTATTGTACACAAAGAGGAATAGCACAGAAATAAATTAAGTGAAATATTCTTACATTATTTTCTTTCAGACTTTTCTCCAAGACTCCTGGCAAGACCCCTAGTAAGAGCAGTGGCGGCAGCAAGCGTGTCCAATCACCAAAGAAGCCAGTTGGTAAGGCAATGTCACTGGACAGGGACAAGATTCCTGAAGGCAACACTGAGACTCTAGAGAAGCAAATTAGTGAGCCAGTGAAAGTATGGCACAGTTTGTGTGAGTGTGTGTATGAGTTGAAAGAGCTGTGTTCCTTGTAGAAGAGTACCTCAGACATGGAGGTACGGAAGAACCAGATGTCATTGACTAAAGAACTGACAGATAGCAAAGAGTCTGACTTGGATATATTTTCACCAGGTAAGGGAGTAGGTGGGGCATGTTCGCTCAGTTCCTGTGAGTTTTCTTCCTTGTGGTGGTGTGGCTGTACCTTCAGCATCTGTAGTAGGAGTTAGCGATGAAGGCTGTGTCAAGCCTTATCCTGTATCTAATGGCAACACTCCGTTCTTCCCTCTCAAGCACGAGACCTACAGAAGCCATTCAGCTCCCATCACTCACTGCAAGTTCTCTCCCAATGCCTCGAGCATTGCTACTGGCGACACGGATGGGGTCGTCAGGTGAGCACGCTCTATGTGGAGCCTAGTAATGTAATTCAGCTAAGAAGTGGGTGTGTCATGTCAGTGTGAATAGTCTAATTGTTCTGTTATTTTTCTGCTCATGTATAAGGCATGTGTAAGAGTAACTCATTCCTACTTGCAAAAGGGTACATCTAATCAGTGACAACATTACTATGATGACCAGTACCAGTTCAGCCAACCAGATGCGAATTATTGACTGTGTTCATGGCTAAAGTCGTGTAATGTTATTTTGTGCAGAATTTGGGATCCTTCTTCACTCCAAACATCTGCCACTTTAGAAGTGAAGCCATCACTTCTGTCCCTGGACTGGGCTCCTCAGTCTGACAATCTGTTGCTGGTGGGTTCTAGTGGTGGAACTGTGAGACTGTTTGACTGTACCAAACACAGATTCCATTGGACAGTCACTAGTGAACCTGACTACCAAAAGTTAGTGACACCCGAGTTGGGGGAGGGAGAATATAGTGGGAGATGGGGGTGGAGATTCATGAAAGATAGGCTGGATTTAGTTGTAGGGAACAGGTGTTTCAATTTTTGACTGATCGGTTTATTGTTTAGGATTCTGTGCATTGTCAGTGGAGGTAGTAGCTCCATTTTTGCATGTTCCGCGGCGTCCAGCACTGGAACTCCTCCAAACTCCTCCTACTTTAGTCGTTCCTTTGGCCTGACGTCCCCAAGTTTGCCATCATCACGCTTTGTGTCTGGTGAGATGAACCAACTGCATGCTTCTGGCAGCAACACAGGCTCCTCCTCCCTACAGCCTCGTGAGGTCTACCCAGGGGCAGTGTACATCTATGACATCAAAACACAGCTAAAAAAGGTGTGGTCTCTGTAGTGATAGTAGTAATGTTGAAACAAATCAACACTAGTTCTGGGAAGTTTTAATTTGTTGAGAGTTGACAAAGCATATGTTTGGGATGTATACTTACCCATTAGATTTGAATGAGATGCCAGTTGCACCATTCTCTTGGCTTGAATGTATGTACATGTATATGTGTCAGATATTGTTGTTACATGTGTTTGTAGTGTTCGCTACCTCTGGTGCCCAATCCAGTAGCCATTAATTGCATGGCATTCAACCACAACTGTAACCTGCTGGTCACTGGTGCTAGTGATGGCATGATAAGATTGTTCGGTAAGAGGACATCACTCCCACTTACCAGCCCCGCCTTTTAGTTTAACACATGCTATTGTTTGTGTGTAGATGTGGCGCAGCAGGAATATCTGTTTGGCTGGAGGGCCCACGATTATTCTGATGTGTTCAATGTCCAGTTCAGTTATGATGAAACTTCTGTGTACAGTATGGGATGTGATAACAGGTTCTGCCAATGGAGTATCAACAGGTCGGGGGATATGGTGACAGAGTTCGGCATTCACAAGGGGGCGTGTCGACCCACCGATGGAATTTTGAAGGGAGAGTACTACCCTAACACCCCCAAAGGAAATCTGTTTGCATTTGAGAGTGAGGACAGATTTGTTCTGACCTGTGCCCCAGACCAGGCTATAGTGTACCAGGTAAATGGAGACTTTGGTACAGAAGGATGTGAATTAGTGTGTGTGTGTGTGTGTGTGTTGTTCAGGTGGAGGAGGGCGGTGGTCTGACTAAGACATTGAGTATCACAGGTCACTCTGGAGCTGTCACGTGCGTGGATTGGCTGAACAACAGGAGGAGTGTTAGCACATGTGTTACTGGTTCACTGGACACCACCGTCAAGATCACCAACTTGCTCAACAACGAGTGAAGACTGAAGCGTACCCTGTCCTGTGCCACATCACCTTCTTCCTATTCACCCCAGTTCTTTTCATGTGCTCACAATGACTCACAGGTGTGCCGATTCTATTTTTATTCTCATTGTTCACTGTAACTATAGACTTGTAAATGACATTGTCACTGCATTGTTGGTCCTACTGGGATGCTTTCTTCTTTTGCAAGTTCTCATCCAGCATCTTGTACAGTTGAGGCACAAAGTCATCGTACTCTGCCAGGAAGAAGTTGGCAGCTATGGGCTGGCCCAAGTTGTACTTGCTGATGAGGTCTCTGGCTTTGGTATTGGCTCTGTTCTCAGTTGTGGCAATGAGCCTCTCGTCAGTGTAGTTCAACTGCCCTTGCTGCTCAAATGCTATAAAATTAATTACAGAAAAAAAGACGTGAAATCATCTAGAACAAATATAGCCATTTACACACACTAATAAGCAAAGTCCAGAGTTCATCAAGCTGCAGTTTGATTGCTGTTGTAAGAATTATTGGGGAAATGTGTGTAATTCCACACATTATGCTTGTTGAAAATAAGTTGCATGGAAAGACACTTTCAACTGATTCTCTGAATCGTAAGAGCAAAACATTTTGGGACATGAATACAATTTATGAGCGAGTCCTACCTAATATTAAGATTACTGGTTGCCATTTTACTAATGGTAAAATATTACATTAAGTTGAAACACATAGTTGTCTAATGTACCCAGAAATATGTAGCGATGCAGCCCAGTCTTCTCAGGAGGTCCTGATCCGATATATTCTACCACCTCATCACCAGATGACAGGATATTGCCACCTGTGAAATCTGATGCTGGGATGTTGACGACAAGCCAATGACGCCACTCCCCCCACTTGGGATCTTGCCTGCTGGGAGCATCAGGATCTTTGCATACAATTAGCAAATAAAGCAGAATACCAAATGAAGGGTTAACTTAAAAGTGCACCACTGGCTCTTGCCTGTGATCAGTAAGCTGTAAAATAGACCAGGCTTGGCTGAGGGAAGAGAGACAGATGAAGGTCTCTTGCCTACTAAAGTAGGAGTCAGTACATCACCTGGATTTACCTCACGATCACCATAAGTCACCTGTGCGATACAAGAAATGATTCAGCATCTCGGCTCTTGCAGCAGAATTGCATTCACAAACATCACACGGTAAAGATCGTTACATAAAGCCTTACTTTTATTTGCGTGCCTGTTGGCTGATCAATTACATCACTAACAACTCCAGCTTTGACAAGACTCTCTTTTATTGTAGACATGCTCCTGAAAGCTCTGAGCAGTGAAGGCTTCAAAGTATTCCTGCTCGAATTAACCAACCGTGCCCACATCTGTTAGAGGTCGTCACGTTATGAGCCCCGCCTCCTTGACATCTCACTGGTTTTATATTCTGGTGTATATGGTACAGAATCGTTGATCAAGGAAAAGATGGCCGGGATGCTCAGATCATTTGCTTCCAATATTTCATTATCTCTTCCTCTTCGTGCTTGTGGAGTGTCTTCTACTATTAGATGCTCAAATCGTTTCTTTAACCTTCCACTAGTGAGACATTACAAAGTAGTGGCGCCATTGAAGCAGCCTCAACCTGTGGCTACCTCTAAATTAATTGCATATCCAGTGCTAGCTTTTCCTAGAAGAAATCTGGTGAAATGCAGTAAGAGGAAAGGCAAGAGGAAGACTGTTAAAGCTGTAGCCAAGAGATTTTACAGAACTGGGTCTGGCAAACTCAAGTATTGGCCTGCAGGAAAGAATCACAAAATGCTTTCAAAGGGCTTCAATCAACGTAGAAATTTGAGAAAGCCAAGATACGCCAACAAACAGCAGTTGAAAGTCTTGAACAAAATGTTGTCTGGTTGGTAATAATTCTTAATTTCTTCACTTTTCTGTATATGTACATAACCATGAAATAGAACACACTATACTGAGGACTTGATAAATAAATGGACGGTGGGTGAATGAGAACTGTGTCTCTGGTTGGCTGAAGAATTATTGAGATGGGCAAGGAGGGAGGTGTTCATCGCTGGGTAGGCTGAGCGAGCTCTTCAATACGAGCACTGGGTTTGGCCTTCATAGCAGCTTTGCTGACTTGAAATGCATTGGGATTGAACTGCACACTGTCCATAGTCTCCCTGATGATGGGCTTGGATAGCTCTTCTAATCTGAAAATATAGAGGGAAGTACTAGCTGAATTTCAAGCACAATCATACTTATTTTATCCAAATAGCTATGGTACCTATTTTTACTAAAATGATTTAGAACAGAAAACAATAGCTATTATTAAATTCATTCAAAATGGCTGGAATTTTATAAGTAAGAACGTGCTTATGAAAACATGGTCAACTAAAACAACACTAATTTTAATACTACATCAGTGTGTGTGTGTGTGTGTGTGTGTGTGTGTGTGTGTATACCTGTGACTAGCCACGGCATTCAGTGGCCCCAGTCCGACCTTCCAGATAGGACTCCTGCAAGGTTTATAGCCCTCATTGAACCTCTTGGGTCTGGCCAGCTCTAGTGTTCTCTCTGAGGCCATAGTTTGTCGGGCAGCCAAGGACACTGGCCATTCAGCATCTCGAAACTTACCTTCCAACTTCTTCTTGGGCTTTGCAAGTTCTGCAGTGTGAGCAGTAGTGGTGTAGTTCTTTAAGGTTTGAGTCCCCACAGAGTGAGCCTGTGAAAACAACAAATTAACAAACAAATCATAACAATTGGAATTTTTTTTCTCTTTTAAAAATCTCACCATGGATGGCTTGTAAAGTGGGTGAAGTTGTTTTGGTCGAGCTAGCTCCATTGTTCTAGGCCTATAGCCGCACTTCATGGCTGCCTGGTTCACCTCCCAAATTGATGAGACACGCCCAGCACTGTATGTGAATTGAGGGAGGTGGTTTGCTAGGTAGACAGGAGATGCTGTTTTATGTTGAGCTAGTTCTTTGACTCTATAAGAGGCCACTGCATGAAGTGCAGGAGTCTGGGTGGACCAGATCTGAGAGCTTCTACCACAGCTGTACTCAAATTCTGGCCTACAACAACAACAACAACAAAAGAGTCAGCAGTACAGTCAGTAAGAAGAAGTGATAATTACCAGTTATATAGCTATAGGGACTGCTACTTTATCAATGTAGTAATCCAGCTAGCCTGGACAGCTACTACAAGAACCCTCCCTCTCCTTATATCAGTGGTGAGATAATAATAATTGTAAATAAACGCTTATCATAGCGTGTGGGTATTCAGAGTATCTCTAGTTAGTTGTGTCTTTTCAGTTGATGGTAGTGAATATTACGGGAAAAATCACACGGCCTAACTTACATATTTGTACCAATCTTTCTTTTAGTGATTTTCCTTAGCTAGTCTGTTGGCATGTAGGTGGCATTTTATGACACATACAATTCCTATAAGTAAAAATTCATTATTTGACTATTTTTCAGTTCATTTGCCAACATTAGAGTTGTAATATGAATTGTGGAAATCATTATCTACATATCTCCTGGTAATGATTCTTGTTATAGTTATTCATTGATACATTCCAGCAAAGATATAGGCTATCTCTATGAAATAGCTCACTACTCCTCCACACTCATATTTAAATAGTTTCCATGACTCCAAAATATCAATTTTTTGGCATCATTATGTTCAAAGAAACTAGCTCATATGAAACCTTTCTCTCTTACTTGATAGGCTGCAATTGCCAATGATCATTCTTTGGTAGAGCAAGTTGTTTCAGTCTATCGGTTGCCACAGCTTTAAGAGCTGCTTCTGATACAGGCCACATGGCATCCGCACTTCCCCACACATAGCGATCGCTGCAACACACAGCACATATATGCTTATCATGACAGCCCAGCTGGACCTGCACATTTCTAGGTTGACTTACTCAAAGCCAGTGTACCAGACCCTCTTGGACTGCTTGGGAGTGGCTAGTTGCACGAAGCGAGATCTGCACATGCCAGAAAAAAATAAGAGAATGAATCAGCAAGGGGGCAATCATTGTACACTGGTAGCTATTAGCTACTTACTCTGTATCGACAGGCATGAAGTCTACTTCTCGTCGCGAGACTGCAAGGTGAATTTGCGAAAAATACAATGATAAGTTTGTTGCTAAGATATTTTGCATAGGTGAGAAAAATACCTGCTACTTCTGCCATTGTCCGCCCGAGAGTGTAGATTAAAGTTGATGATGCTGATGGTGATCAGGAATAATGCCGCGAGAGGTCGCTTAGAAATTGTTTACGGTAGGCGGGACTTGGTCTGTCCCTATAGAAACTGACGATATTTACCAAACCGCGGGCTATTTGAAGAGATGCTTTAACAATGCAGTCCTCAGAATTTGGAATTGCAGGTTCCAAAATAAGCTTATCTAGCAAGAGTAAGTATTCTTGGTCCCACTACTTATGATGGTAAGGATTCATTTTTATTTAGGATCCGAAGCACCTCAACAAGACTCGCTTACTATTGACTCCAGTAACCCTTGGCAGCCTTCAAATGAAATAGGCTTAGCTCAAGAGCAATTGTTGAGCAACCTGGCACCTCCCTTGGCTTCTAATTCAAAAGCTAAGACTAAGAGCCAGTTACCAATGGTGTCTCATATTCCTGTGAGAGATAAGAAGTCCGCTTCTGCTAGTAGTAGTAGACTACGTGCTCATGGCACCCACGGTTTGCAGAGAACTTACAGCAAGAAAATGGGAAATTTAAGGGGTACATACAGCAAGAAGAATGTTAGAAAGGAAAGGCAGCAGTCTATCAGTGCAGGAACAGATAGTAGGAAGAAAAATGGCAGCCAGACAAATATTAATCATGACACCCCAGCTGAACTGGCAGATAGGTATGTACAAATGTAGTCTGGTGAAAAGACCCTTTACCTCACTAGAGTTAAGTCTAACTCCATCTGATCTGAATACAATCACTCCCTATATTGTGTTGAGTTGGTCCTTCCATTACATTAGGTAAAGGGTTTCACTGCATGAAACACTAAGCCGCCACATACATGCACCTACCTCTGTCATGATGTACTATTGCAGGTATAGGAGACAATTCCTGAGCAGAAAATACTGGCAGATCTGGCACGCAAAAGTGTGGGGACGTGTCTGCCCTTCTATTGCAAGAAAGCATGTTCTACGGTGCAGGTGTAAACTGGTCATGAGGGCGTGGCATATGTTATGGTGGGTGGAGCAGAGGGAGTGGAAGCTCCAGATCAGGGCCGAGTGTCACAACAGGTGAGAGCGTATCTCATGATTGGGCGGGGCCTAGGGGTGTGGCATTGCATTGTTCATTGAGTAATTTTCAGTGATACAGACTATATTTTTCCTCTCTCTCATACACACACACACACATACCATAGTATTCCCTGCTATGAATGATTTGATTACTTTACCAGGTATAGACTGTGGATGCTAGTGTGGCAGGCTTGGGTGTGTTATGTGGGAGATGCTCGTATTCAGAGACACAAGGAGAAGCAAGGAGACCGGTTGTATCGTCTGAGACAGCAGCGACGCGTGTGGCAGAGCTGGTGTAGATATGTGCTCCTGTGTCGGGAAGAGAAGCAGAAGAAGGACTTGGCGTTAAGCTTTCATGAAGACTGTGTTAAAAGGTATTTGAATTAGTGATAAGGGCGGAGTTTATTTAATAAGTAAGACAAGCGAGGGACACTGTCAAAGTTTTCGAGTTTTGATGAAAGAGAAATAGTTTCTTTAAGTTTCAATTGTTTATTCCTGCTGATGTTTGTTCAGTTACATGTGGTTTGAGAGAGCTGGACATCCACATGTGGTTTGAGAGAGCTGGACATCCACGTGTGGTTTGAGAGAGCTGGACATCCACGTGTGGTTTGAGAGAGCTGGACATCCACGTGTGGTTTGAGAGAGCTGGACATCCAGGTGTGGTTTGAGAGAGCTGGACATCCACGTGTGGTTTGAGAGAGCTGGACATCCACGTGTGGTTTGAGAGAGCTGGACATCCACGTGTGGTTTGAGAGAGCTGGACATCCACGTGTGGTTTGAGAGAGCTGGACATCCACGTGTGATTTGAGAGAGCTGGACATCCACGTGTGGTTTGAGAGAGCTGGACATCCACGTGTGGTTTGAGAGAGCTGGACATCCACGTGTGGTTTGAGAGAGCTGGACATCCACGTGTGGTTTGAGAGAGCTGGACATCCACGTGTGGTTTGAGAGAGCTGGACATCCACGTGTAGTTTGAGAGAGCTGGACATCCAGGTGTGGTTTGAGAGAGCTGGACATCCACGTGTGGTTTGAGAGAGCTGGACATCCACGTGTGGTTTGAGAGAGCTGGACATCCACGTGTGGTTTGAGAGAGCTGGACATCCACGTGTGGTTTGAGAGAGCTGGACATCCACGTGTGGTTTGAGAGAGCTGGACATCCACGTGTGGTTTGAGAGAGCTGGACATCCACGTTTGAGAGAGCTGGACATTGTGGAGAGAGCTGGACATCCACGTGTGGTTTGAGAGAGCTGGACATCCACGTGTGGTTTGAGAGAGCTGGACATCCACGTGTGGTTTGAGAGAGCTGGACATCCACGTGTGGTTTGAGAGAGCTGGACATCCACGTGTGATTTGAGAGAGCTGGACATCCACGTGTGGTTTGAGAGAGCTGGACATCCACGTGTGGTTTGAGAGAGCTGGACATCCACGTGTGGTTTGAGAGAGCTGGACAACCACGTGTTGTTTGAGAGAGCTGGACATCCACGTGTGGTTTGAGAGAGTTGGACATCCACGTGTGGTTTGAGAGAGCTGGACATCCACGTGCTCAATTTTACAACTCAGAGAATGAGCTTGGTTGTGATGCTGCTGGCTAGTATATGCACGTCTCTTGTTCTCTTGCCCTAGTTCCATTATGTTTTGCCTAATTCCTAACTCATACTGTAGTCTTTTGTTTTGCATGTCAATAAAGCCTTATGTAACTTTCCAATGGAAGAGTCTGAATCCGACTTACTTCAGAGGCAGGCAGGGGTTCATGCAGGAGTTTTTGCTTGGGGGGGGGGGGGGGAATTTTGTAGAGTCGCAAAAAAAAAATGTTTATATGAAAATGGTGAAATTATGAAACAGATTGTCAGATGAAAACTACACGAACTATTGCAATTGCTATTGAAAGACCCGGTGTTGGTTTTGAAGAATTGTTGGAATTTTTAAAACAAACTAACAGGCTATAATTTTCGTTGTTAAACTGAAGATGGATGCATGCACTAATTATAGTAACTAGAGTCTCTTCTTTGCACACCCTACACCATTAGCCTTGGCATGAGGCAGCAGGCTCATGTCATAGTCCATGTATGTTACATATAATGTGTACATGTGACATGCATGCATTGTGTAGACATGTCTGGAAGCAGTGGAGATATTCTGTGGATTGTTGTATGAGACATAAACTAAACACAGGAACATCGCTCCACCACTGGGCCATCGGACTGCAAAGAAAGGTAGCAGTGAGAGATTAAGTCTTTATTTGCATGATTGCTATGTGAATTTCTGTCACTGTATGTAGGTGTGGTTTAAATGGAAGTTCCACTTGGAACAAAGGAGACTGTCCTCCTTTAAAATGGCTGCTGCCAGAGCTCACTACAAGAAAGCTTGCAAAGATACAATTCTGAGGGCGTGGCTAGACTATGTGGCTATGAGGAGAAGGAAGAGACGTTTGCGGGACATCGCCATGGAGATGCACACACACAACATGAAGGCGAGGGTGTGGTCTCAGTGGACAACTCGCACTCAAGAGGCGCTGCAGTTAGCTGAGTGGGAGGAGTCAGTGATCGCCATGGGCAACAGAACTAGATTGAGAAGGGCACTCATTGGTTGGAAATCCTGTATCCTTATTCCCTAGTTCTCTCACCATAATGGTGTTAGAATGTCTCACCTACCTGTAGTTAGTTGCTATAAGGATTATCTCTAGTCACAGCATTGCCCTCTGGTTCTGAGTTCTGTGTGTGGTGTACCTCCTCTCCCAATCAGAATACCATTGCTTTGTTTTCTTTTGTTTCTTCATATTTTTAAAGCATCCATGCGTGGAGCACATTTGTTCCATTTCCCCTCCCTCCCCTCCCCTCCCCTCCCTCCCTCCCTTCCCCTTCCCTTCTCCTTCCCCCCTCTCATGACATAATTTGTTCCTTAATATTAAAAAAAAAATCTAGTCATTGCTATTAAAGAACATAAACACAATCTCTATCGCTATGCCGACAGTCATCACCGTATTCAGCTGATGAAGAAGGTCTTGGCTGTATTTGCAAGTTATCATCAACTGAAGAGAACTAAATATTGCTACAAGGAGATGGCATGGAAAAGCCACACCCACTATTTACTGAAGACTAGCTGGGAGAGGTGGATAAAGATGTGTGAAGAGAAAGAGGAGGAGTCACTGGAAGCTCGTACACAGAAGGCCAGGCGCCATGCTGCCAGGGTAATGGAGATTAAGGCTTTCAACTTGTGGGTGGAGTTTACAGGTCAGCAGAGAAAGGAGAACAGACAACGGCTGCTGGCAGATAGACACTACAGAGCAACTGCACTACCCAAGTGAGCATATGTAATCAGCCTGGTAAAGGATGGATGCATTTACAAACCACTTCTCCTATAGGTACTTCTCAAAATTACAACTTTACACGGACAGAAAACAACTGAAGAGAGGATTGCAGGCTAGTTCTGCAGCCTTCAGAAGGTGAGGTAGCCATGATATCATGTTAAGGAATGATATGACTCCACCCCCTGGACAACCCATAGAGAAGTGCTTCTTTCTCAAGTTTTCTATAAGTGGTGGAGGCGTGCTACACTCAGTCAAGATGTCCGCATGCTAGAGAGAGTGGTGAGGGTGGCAGTGAAATGATCACACTTGTGTATGAATGCGCGCACACATACATACACACAGGCTATTCTGCACCACGAGGAGAAGGTGAAGGCATTCATTATGAGAAAGTGGAGGAAGAGAAGTGAGAAAAGGCTTCTGACATATCAGTTAGAGGTTAGTACTGCTGGTGTTTCCATTGGTTTTGTTATGACTGTTGTTGTCAGGCAACTGCAGAGGAGCATAGAGAGAGAGTTGTGTTACATGGAGTTTTCACTCACTGGAGATCCAGATTGTCACGGAGACAGATCATAGCTAAGAAAAATACAGATGCAGTCACTCATTATTCAGTGAAACTACTAGCTCAGACCTGGACTGCCTGGACCAAGGTGTGTGTGTGTGTGTGTGTGTGTGTGTGTGTGTGTGTGTGTGTGTGTGTGTGTACGTGTGTGTGTGTGTACTTTCTTGTGTTTTGTTGTATTAGTATGTAGTAGTGACTAGACAGAAGCAGGATAAGAGAAGGTTGACAAGTGAGAAGTATCACACAGTTCTCCTGAGCAGCATGTTCAGATCCTGGAAGGTATGTCAGCTACTACATTCTAGTAGCTCAAGTCTGGAAGGATTTTATATATTGATCTATTCAATTCATAGAATACACACACACTTGGTGATGTGTTTTGCTATAACTTATTTATGTCAGGATCACATTTGGTATTACATACGTACATTCAATTGTATAATTTTATCAGCAGTAAAGTATGTGATGGAGTTGCTCAGTAGTTGTGGATGAAGTGTTGTGGTTTTCTCTCTAGCGGTATCACAAGTCTTGTATTGTTAAGCGAAGTGTGAGAAGAGCCATGGCTGCTATGTACCACACCCATCTACAGAGGCGTGTGTTGCAGGAGTGGCTGTTAGCTGCGGAGGAAGAGAAGCGAGGGAGGGCCATGTACCAGCAGGCCCACACTCACCATACCTCTGCCATTCTCACTAAGGTGGGTATTGCACATGCTCAGATGCTCCTGGTCAGTGGCATGACTGCGTGTAGTTTGTTAGACGGTGGAGACAGGTGTCGGTCAGAAGGTCGGAGTATAGGCATGAGAAAGCAAGATGGGTGGAGTCAGCTAGGCATCAGTTAGCAGTGGCACGTGCAAGGAGGCTATTTAACATGTGGCGAGTAAAAGCAGCGGAGAAGAAGTGTCTCCAAGAAATGTTGGTTCAATCAGACTGCAAATATAAATCCACACTCACCAGGAAGGCACTGGCAGCTTGGAGAACTAGAGTGGACCAAGCCAGAAGGAACGCAGAGCTCAGCAAGAAAGGGGCGTGGTTTGAAAGGTGCAGGCTTTTGTCCTACTATTATTGCAGATGGAGAGTACAGGTATGTTGAGAATAAAAGGGAGGCGTGGCAGGTATTGGGTAAAGTGGTGGATGTGGCCCTGGTTGTAGTTGATGTGCATTCTCAAGTATCATCAGAGAGAGACACAGGCCTTGTGGCAGTGGAGCTACGCAGTGCAGCGCAGGGTGTTTCTGGCGTGGGTGGAGTACAGGAAGGAAAGGAAGAGGAAGTCTGGGAGATATCATCAAGCTATGCTCAGACATAGGCAAGCTCTACTGAGCATGGGCGTGAGACAGTGGATATCTGTAAGAATCAACAACTAATGTATGGCATGGTACATATTGTGTGTTTGTGTGTTTGTTTGTGTTAGGTAGCCAGTACCTGGAAGGCTGAGAGAGAAGCCACTGTGCTGTCTCTTCACACTCAGGTTAGAGTTGATGTTTCTCCTCACATGTAACCTGACCAATTACATGTGATTGCACATGTGACAGCATGCACAGAAGGTGCTGAGATGTGTACGCCAATGTATTCGACATTGGAGAGAACTTACTAACAAGCACCGCCCACCTACTCTTGGACTGGAGCACTCCACTGATGAGTCTCCACAGACACGCCCACTTTTCCTACAGCTCCACCCACCTGTTGTTAAACCAACTGACACTGCAGCATCTTCAGTCTGGACTGCTCTAACAAGGTTTGGTTGAATCATGGGAGGGGGAGGGGGGGGGAGGTCAATCAAACACATTGTTTGATGAGGTTTTGTTTATATATTTCCATGTAGTAATAATCCCTGTAACAACACTGAGCTGAGTGTAATTGTTGTTTTGGTTTAGAGATTCCAGACTTTCTTAGTTTTAGTTATTCATACTAAAAAATATCTTGAATGCTTAGTTTTAGTCCCTCCCCCCCCCCAAATTCTCCCTAAGGTTTAGTTAGTTTTAGTTGTTCTTCAATATCATGTAGAAGATTTAGTTAGTTCTTACTATCAACTGACTTAGTTTTAGTTAATTTATGTTGTCACTCAAATTCTAATAATGAGACTCCTTAAAGAAAGTAGTACTGGTAGTTTTCCCAAATAAGCATATTTCTATGAAATCTTAGATATTATAAATAAAGTATGATATTTTATATATAGTTTAAATTACTTAGTTTTAGTTTTTGCCATCCACTCTACTGGTAATTTTAGTTACTATCGAATTTGTCTTCTAAAATATTTAGTTTTAGTTTTTTCACGTTCTCTACAGCTTAAAGTAAAATACCTCAAAACTAAGGGGTTTTGTTTTAGTTTAGTTAACTAAAACAACACTAGTAATAATGTGTTGTAATAATACTCTGCGTTCAGACCACTTCACACATCATCCCATGTCAATGCACACTGTAAATAACTTGTCATCATCATCATCATCATCATCATGTTGTTGTTCTTCACTTCAGAGATTTGAAACTTCCCAGCAACTCACATCAAAGGCCAGCTCCTCGGCAGATAGTTGCTACTGGATCATACTCCTCCCAGCACTTGGCCACACCCCTTCAAACACACCCACTTCCTAATGTTGTATCACCAACAAGTGTCAGAGACGAGTTGCTGACGGCAACCTCACAACCACAGTCACTTGACAGCCGGCAAATGAGGGAGAAGATGCTTGTAATGAGGAGACAACTACGAGAATTGCTGAGGATGAAGACAAGACTCAAGTAATATTGAACACTCCCTTAGAGTCCCACTCAGTATATGTGTGTGCATGTGTGCAGGTCTTTGATTAGCGAAGTTAGTGCGGACAGTGGCAGAGAATCTGTAAGTGCAATGTTTGTTTATTTGTTTATTTGTTATGTTTGGTATGTGTGATGTGTTGCTGTGCGAGCTGTCGTAGGAATTGAAGGGGGAAATTGATAGTCTCAGAATTCTGATCCATGAGCGTGAACCTGTGTTGAGAGACATTGCCCAAGGCATTTCTGAACTTGTGGAATTTTACACTTGATATGATTTCTCTCTCTTAGTCAATCTTATTCCCACACTGGCTCTCATTCATTCATCATTCTTTCATTCATTCATTCGGTTTTTATTGTCAACAAGTCAAGAATGTAAATACAGATAGGAATCAGCAGCTCTTCAGTCTCCCTGAAACTAATTTTACCTGGCATAAATATTTCTAAAGTGAATTCCTAGCAAGTTGCTGCTCACGTAGTCACATGCAGACCTCGTTCAAAACACCTGTGCCACCCATCAAACACAAATCTGGGATTATTAAAAATGAAATATTTTATGATAAATGAATCATGTGATAGTCACGTGACTTATCATCAAGCTGCAGGCTGGGCTTGGTCCGTGAGTTGCTGGTGTTCAGGCTGCAAGTTGATGAGCATGTTGCTGGAGCTCACCAGTTCTGCAAGAGACACGCGTCCTCTTTGTTTGATAAAGTTAGCGACTGCCTGCATTTCTTCTGGGGAGATATAAATGAACTTGCCCCTGTCATCAATCACGCCAGTCAGTTCTCCTTCATCCTTTAGAGTCTGCAGGCGAGCTATGGCGTCCTAATTAACACAAGAATGGATTGTAACAAGAGTCCAGCAGAAGTATTGAATTCAATATTCTCTCTCTTTCACAGGCTCTTAAAAAAAATGTTTGGTTGTCACCGGGAATCGAACCCAGGACAGTTTGCTTGCATTAAGCAAGTGGTTCTGGGCTCGAAAAAAGTCTGTGAAAGAGAGAAAATACATCAAATGAGTAAAAGAAGGCTGAGAAAGAAATTGTGAAGTATTTGATTGTTACTGACTTCAGATAACATAAATGGATTATTATAAAGCGAGGAAAGACTAATTTGCCTTCTTCACCCAAAAAGGACCTGAATTCATGAAGTTCACTGTTGAAATTGATCCTCTGCCTTGTATAACTCACCTGGGTTTTCAAGTTAAATTCAGCAGCAAGATCCTCCATTGTCACCACTTTAACTTTCTAAAATGAAAATAAAATCAATGAATATAATTACAAGTGAAATCTACACACGGCCGACTCATGTCTACAACATACCAGCTTCACACCTCACCTTGACATGGTTAATGAAGTCCCTGATGCCTCGTGCCTGCAAATCAACGCAATGATTGGTACATATTTAACAGGAGATAAAACATAAGGAATGGAACCTGAGGGAGAGGTCAGATAGAATGCCCAGAAGATAACTAAACATCAAAAAATACCAGATTACTAGAGTATTTCCTAATCCCGAACCAACTAACTCACTGACATGCAGTTATATACCAACTCAACAAAACCACAAGGCAATGCACTCCAGGGAACAGAAACAAAGCTTCTGGCAACTCGCTATGCTCCAGTGGGTCTCCAATATTTCACTAGCTTTGAGGACACTTCCAGATACTATTTATTCAATTATTTCTAGCGGAACTTTGTAATGGTTTTCTAATGAACTATTCAGGGACAGCTGACAGGCCCATGTGCTAGTGGGCGTTGATCAGGTAGGGTTATGTGAGATCACAACTCTCTAGTGAAACAAGACACCAGATACACCTGCTCTACACTCCAAACATCTCAACAATGCCCGCATGTTTGTCAACACAACCTCCTCCTCTCCTCCTCTTCAGATTGTTTTACTTCCTCTTACAGTTCACTCACCTCTTCTCCTTCCTCTGCTGCATCCACTCCTTCTTCTTCTATCACAAACTCCTCCTTGAGCCTGAGATACTCCTCTTGCTCTTGTCTCTCCTTCTCCTCCTTCCTTAACTGCTCCTGCTCTTCCTGTAGAGAAAACATTTGTTTACCAACTCACCCACCCACTCACCCACCCACCCATTCACTGCCTTCCTTTACCTCCAACTCCTTCTGTTTTTTTTCTGCTTCCAGCTCTTTCTTTCTCTCTTCCTCTTGGAGAGCTTCCCTGCGCTTCTGTTCCTCTCTGTGAGCCAGCTCTTGCTGCATACAGGGAGTAAATGGCCATTTCTAATGTCACGACATGCACATGACACCACACCCACCTCTCTGCGCTCCTTGCGCTCAGCCTTTTCCTGAATTCTTTTCAGCTTCTTTGTGCCAATCTTTTTCAGAGCTGTTCTCTCAATGTCTTCTTCAATGCCGATGTCTGGTTCATCATCATCTCCTGAGGACGACACTTCCTCATCCTCCTCCACTCTGTAGAGCTGCCCGCGAGCACGCAGCAGAGCGGCCTGTCGCATGCGGATGTTACGCCGACCTCCTTGTGCACGCCCAGCTCTCTGAGCCCCACCCACTCCCGCCTGTCTGGCTGGCTCGTCATTGTTATGTCCTAATCAGACAGAAAATATAACCACACCCACCCATCCACATCGTAACTCATGATATAAACCACGCCTACCCATTGCTATAGTAACTCCTATATAATATAAATCACGCCTACCTACTAGAGAGAATATTTGTTACTATTGAAACAACAACTGCTACACATTAGCTATGAAGACAGAGCCAGTGAAATCCCATGCACACTGACGGATGTTACAACATCCTGCTCTGATCAATAGGCATACTCTGTCTCTTGTTGGACTAGTGAGTGAGGCTAAGTATCCATAACTACAGCTTCCTGTACTTAACAAATGAGGTGTGGCTATTGGCAGCAAAGAGTTGGAGCAATCGCTGCTCTGGGCTGAGGTGGGCGTGGCTAGAGTTGCAGTAATCACTGCTCTGGGCTGAGGTGGGTGTGGCTAGAGTTGGAGCAATCACTGCTCTGGGCTGAGTGGTTATATCCTTAGCTATTCAAGGTGTCTTTCGTTAACATTAGCTAGGATAGTTCATAATTCCATTCACAAATGCCAATTCCAAGAACCAATTCTAATTACAGACATACCTCGCCCAAGTTCACGGAATTTAATTGATTAGAAATATCCTGGTACAGGAATTTAAATGACAAAACAACTATCTCCATACTCCGGACATAACAGCCTTCACCCACAAACCATAACATTCCTGACCCATGCTTGACTATAAGCTAATCTTATATATTATATATATAACTTATTGCATGAGTCAATGTACAACATGTGGAGATATTTAAGTGTGAGAGTGAAATGTCATCTCCCTAATATATGACGAGTGCTTATTGATTAATACTCCCAATTTAGTAAATGGTCAGAGGTAACTCCACCATACTATGTCCAGAACTACGCATGGGCGTGTTGGAGTATTCAATATGCAAGTGTTCAATATGGGAAAATATTGAACACTAGCATTGATGCAAAGAAATATCCAATGTAGAAAAAAACCCATAAATAATATGAACTATATATAACATATAAAGGGTTTCATAGAGGGGGGAGAGGGCAACTATATATAACATATAAAGGGTTTCATAGAGGGGGAGAGGGCAACTATATATAACATATAAAGGGTTTCATAGAGGGGGGAGAGGGCAACTATATATAACATATAAAGGGTTTCATAGAGGGAGGAGAGGGCAACTATATATAACATATAAAGGGTTTCATAGAGGGGGAGAGGGGCAAAAACTATATATAACATATTAAAGGAAGGTTTCATACGCAGGGCGGGAGAGGGCAACTATATATAACATATAAAGGGTTTCATAGAGGGGGGAGAGGGCAACTATATATAACATAAAAAGGGTTTCATAGAGGGAGGAGAGGGCAACTATATATAACATATAAAGGGTTTCATAGAGGGGGGAGAGGGCAACTATATATAACATATAAAGGGTTTCATAGAGGAGGAGAGGGCAACTATATATAACATATAAAGGGTTTCATAGAGGGAGGAGAGGGCAACTATATATAACATATAAAGGGTTTCATAGAGGGAGGAGAGGGCAACTATATATAACATATAAAGGGTTTCATAGAGGGAGGAGAGGGCAACTATATATAACATATAAAGGGTTTCATAGAGGGGGGAGAGGGCAACTATATATAACATATAAAGGGTTTCATAGAGGAGGGAGAGGGCAACTTATATATAACATTAAAGGGGTCATAGAGGAGGGAGAGGGGCAACTATATATACATTAACGGGTTTCAAGAGGGAGAGAGGGGCAACTGATATCTAACTATAAATGGGTTTTCATAGAGGGAGAGAGGAGGGCAACTAATATATAACATATAAGGTTTCAGTAGAGGGGGGACGAGTGCACCTAATATATAACCTATAAAGGGTTGCATAGAGGGGGAGAGAGCAACTATATATAACAGATAAAGGGTTCCATAGAGGGGGAGATGCAACTATTATAAAATATAAAGGTTTTCAATAGAGGGGGTAGAGGGCAACTTTCTATACATATAAAGGGTTTCCTAGAGGTGGGGATAGGGCAACTATTATAAACAGTATAAAGGGTTCATGAGAGGGGGAGAAGGGCCACTTATATAACATAATAAAGTTTTCATCAAGGGGGGAGAGGCAACCTACTACTAACAATAACAGATAAAGTGTTTATAATTTCTATAGATGGGGAGAGGGCAACTATAAATAATATCAGCCATATCAACAGGTTTCATAGAGGGGGGTAGCGGGTCAACTATTAGTAGTTATCAGATAAAGGGGGTGGTGGGGTTTTTCTATAGAGGGGGGGTGCGGGCAACTATAGTAGTATAATATAAAGGGTTTCAGAGAGGGTGAGAGGGGGAAACTATATATACTATAAAGGGTTGTCATAGAGGAGGTAAGGAGGGCACTTATATAACAAATAAAGGTGTTTCCTGCATAAAAAAGGGGGGGAGAGGGCAACTATATATAACATATAAAGGGTTTCATAGAGGGAGGAGAGGGCAAAAGAATTACAAGCAGCAATCAATGCCAAATGCAATCACATTAAAGATGATCCTGTGACTGTGAGCTGAAAGACCTTTTAGTGATACAAGACTCCTACTCCGGATTACACAACTACAGACATTGAAGGAGGTTCATAACACTGAGCTGATTCTTTCGAACTAACTGGTACAGTTAGTGACTGAAAAATAAATTTTATAGGGCATGCAATATTAAATATAAAAAATATTTTCGTGGTTTCAATTAGACTCACATAATAACTTCGTGTGGGTGTCAAAATTAGCTTTCTTTCAATGATTATTAAAAATAATTTTGCTGTAAATTACTCTAATCTTCCCTTTAAAGTTTGGTTAATTGGCATTATCTAAACACGTTGTTTACAGAAATAGTTCATCAAAATGGAGTTTAGCTTTTGTTACCACATTTAATAAGTATCTATGAATAAACCATCACAGCAGCAAACTGACCTGAGCCCATCACTTCAACTTACCACTAGATGACGACGTGGATTTAGCTCTGAAAATAAAGCTGAATAGAGCCAAGAGTAACGCAGCTATTCCAGCAGACAGGAGCCACCACCAAGGCTCCATTTTTCCACGTGGGGGCGTGGTCACATTTATTTTCGGGTGTGGTTTAACAAAAGGGGGGCGTGGAGAGTATGCGCCAGTTAACATAAAAACAGCCGCACTGCGAAGGAGTGCAGGAAAACTGAACCCTCCTGTCGTCTGCGTGGTGGACGTGGAATTGAAAACTTCTCGCAGCTTTTGCAGTCCTCCTTTAAATCTTCTACCGGTAAGTGTTATAGCTAGTTCTATGGGCTAGATCTGCTCTAGAAATATTATTTTGATAAAGTGTTCGTTTGTAGCTATGGTAATTAGCTAACTGGACAAAATAATTTACTCTCTGCTGAGTGAAATATCTCAGTAAACTTAATGAAGATAAGTTTATCTCTAATATACAAAAGTTATAATAGCTATTGTAACTGCTATGTATTATAACTGATGAAGGCTTGTCAGTAAATTCCAACTTATTAATTCAAAAGGAGCTGTCTATTGGCTGGTTGTGACAGACTAATTAAGTATAGTAGCAGCATGAATTATTTTTTGTTGTCATGCCTTCAAAGGGTGAGGTTAAAATGTTAGTGACATTTGCGCAGCCAAATTTATTAGCAAGCGAGACTATATCAGGGGTAACACCATCAGTATGTAATGATATTGACAGGACAGTGGCAAACTCCTGCTCAGACAGTGTACATTTTCAACTGAGCAATGCGTGAAATGTTCTTCTACATCAAATGGCGAGCAAGTAGAAGACATATATTAGGTATATTCTGCCATTTTGAATTACTTATGACCATTTGTGCTACAGATTGCATCTAGCTCTCCTCTGAAGTTGTGAAGAGGCTGATGTAAGGATTTAAATGTATGCTTTGGACCAATAGCTACTTCTCCTATAAGGTGTCACTGGTCAGCTGTATCTCTAAGAGACCAGACAGAGCAAGAGTCTCTGGCAACACTCCTGCTAATGCATACTGAAAGCTAGTCACAAACTTATTTTTATAAGCCACCCATTTAGTAGTAGTAGTAGTTTTACTTTGAACTTGCTTATCCATAGTTGCATAAAGAAATAATTTTGAAGAGAGGAATAGATTAGAATAGACATTTGTTGTCAAGCACGGGGATGAATTTGTTCAGACATGATTGAAGAGACGAGACTTGTCATTCGATTGCATAATCTAGACAATACTGTCTGAAATTGATCGTCTTGCTTCGTAGAGCACTAAAATTTCCCAGAGTAAGAGTTTTAACGATATTTCTAGCCACCTTAATCGATGTAATATGATCTCGCTGAGAAAGGAGACAATTTTTATTGCTTTTAACTGTCCTCACCACAACTAAGCAACAGTTGCTCATTATAGCTACGTTTATACGCCCACTCAATTCACAAAGGGTGTGAACGTCATCTGCGATGTGACTCCCTTGGCAGGCACCTGCTCAAGGTAGCGA
>WLWD01005745.1_pt1 | contig 70070 bp, 43 predicted proteins | sample 6712731 | NCBI WGS metagenome assembly WLWD01 (sample SAMN12718690, study PRJNA576275) | sponge metagenome | isolation source: marine sponge | host: Mycale hentscheli | place: New Zealand: South Island, Marlborough, Capsize Point | collected 2014-11-01 | reverse complement strand
TGTGATATTGTGAAATATGCCATGGGTCATAAACTTGAAAATATTATTGTGAAGATATCGAGCATGGAATAAAATATATTATGGACAATTAAAAGAATGCTATCATTTTACTCTGCTGCGCTAGTGTGCGGATAATTATTAATAAGTATATGTGAATGTATGTATGTATGTATGCAGTGTGGATGATAACTATACGTCAATGCTCAGACAAACGTCAAAACAATTTAATCTTGGTGTGATATTTAAAAATCTGGTAGGACAAATGTTACTATATTTTCATTGCTTTACAGACTGTGCACATGTAGTACATATTGGTATTGCTTTATAAGCTTCAAAATGAGTAAAATTAATTCATATTATTGATCAATCATATTTAAAGAATTGATCATCATTTAATTATTGTGTCAATAGTTCTGTGAAAAAGTATATTGTCTTGTTCGTGGCCTTAGCTTGTTGTGAGTGCAGTAGGTCACTGAGAGTTAATGCTGAAGTGTACTGTTGGGCTAAAATCATAAACTAAAACTAGAAGCCAGAGTGCAAAGAAAAAGGGACAAAAGAAAAGAAGAATGCCCAGTTAAAAAAAAAACAACAACAACAACAACAAAAAAATAATAATAATAATAAAAAATAAAAAATGGAGGAAAAAAAAAGTGTCCTTGCCAAGGATTGAACCATAGTTGTTAACATTGAACTTTGAAGCAATGGCAAAGGAGGTAAAAACTGCTAACTGATATGCCAGAAAAACACACCCGCAAAATGTATGATTATAACCAGATCTGATTGATTATATGTACTTACGTATGGGTGTGGCTAATCCAATAAATATAAGTTGTACAATGGAGGAAATGATACTTTTGTGCACCACATGAACACTATAGAACACATGCACACACACTTCATCACCTACATGTTCAAACCTTCTTACACCAAATCATTATTCACCTAGGTGATACAGGAAGCCCATTACAGCACAAAATGGGTATACACATTGGCAGTATACTCATCACACATGTATGTGCACATGTGTGTGTGCGTGTATATGTACACAAGATTTCAAAAAATATTCTGAATGTGGAAAGAAATTAGTGATAATAGTCCAAAATTTTAAACTATAAGTTTCACTCTATATAACTTCAAGTGCACATAGTGTGCACTAAATGGAATTGAATAGCCAGTAGTGTATAATTACTTAAAATCTATTGCAAATACATCTTTACTAGAATAATGTATTGTACTAAATCATAATACTACTATAGGAATGAGTACCAACAGGTCGTGAATGCCAGTAGAGATTGACATGTTCAATTGGTTATATAGTACGCATCGCACGGACACACATGGATACATTACGTGGTATTACAAGATAAAAGTGGGCAGAGACAAGTATACTCAGGGTGTAATATGTATGCACTCATAATGATTACAGGACTGTAATAATAGCCAAATGACGGCGAGTTACTCGAGTCACATATCACAGGGGAGTCGGAACAGGTACGGCAATGGCCACACCAATATTTTAAAACAAGGGGGCGTGTCAGCCATTTTTCACTTATAGCGGAACATGTCCCCAGCTACACCGCCTTAATATGCGACCTCTTCGTTTAAGACTTATAGTGACTCGTAAGACATGGACAGCCACACTACTTCTAGTGGTGCCATGCTGCTATTCCAGAATTGGTAATGGTCATGAAAAGTGCCTGAAAATACCCAGTTGCCTACAGGAAAAAAATTAAAAAATAAAATATTATTAGTGAGCGGAGCGAGCGAGACACTCTCAGGGGTAACACAATTGAAAACCGGGAATGTTTGTTTGTTTATATGTTTGGACGTACGTATGTCATTTTGTACTTTGACCCTCTCGTAATTTCGAGTTGCCTCAGCGTTCGACCCCGTTCCAAACATCACTAAACAGTATCCTCCGGTTTAACCATTACCCGTATCACCCTAGAAATTGAATTGTTTACTGACACTTTGAATTTTTTTGTGGGTGCAGTTTAAACTCAAAAACTTACTGGAGTTCCATTTCTATCGAGTTAGTTGCGGTGTAGTTATAAGCCCTAAGCAACAGTATTTACTTGAATTTTCATTGTCAACTAGACTTACCACGAAGGTAAGTCTTGCGTACGTATGTTCAGTTATGTGAAAGTATTGTGCGTTACAACAATTACTAAGAATATTCCAAAGAAAAAGTTTAAAGAACGTGACTTGGCTTTTTGTTTCAATTCAAATAGTTTCGGGTGTGGTTACTATGGCATTGAATGCCTTTACCGTATAATACATAATTAAAAAACTCCACTTTTTTTAGTAGCTTGAATATTAGAAGTTAAAACCAAACGTCTAACACTTTTTTAGTAGCTTGAATATTAGAAGTTAAAACTAAACGTCTAACACTCCAGTGTAGTATTAGGCTCGCTCGCTATTTGTGCTCAAGAACATCACTAGTTACATTTTCATGTTACCGAACTGGTCGTCATAAACTTGGCGGTGAAAGGGTTAATGAATCTTATATTATCTGGAAATCACAGGACCATAGAAATACTTGACTCCCAGCCCTGTGTAACAAATGACTAACTATCATGTGTACCATTACTTTTCTTCTTTCACTTTCATTTACTTCATTACTGTAGCTATGTGTGTGCGCGTGTGAGACCAGGTGATTGTGCATGGCTATCATCAGGTCATTGACCAAATGATCTGGGAACTCTTCACCTTTCATTTGAATTCAATACTTTACAAATGAAGAGTTGAATCAATATAATGTGTGTGTGTGTGTGTGTGTGTCCCGCCACACATACAAATGGTTTCCAAGGATTATTCTGTTAGTAAATGAAGTGACAAGAGTTCTAAAAGTTCAGACTCTAAGTCGCTCCCTATATATTTCAGGTTGTCTAAGTGTGCATTAAATGGAAATATTCACAAGTCAATTAGAATGAGTAATAAAATATAGTAAATAAGAAAATAATTTCAAAAGGCCTCTTTCTTGTTATTGGAGTTAAGAAGTCATTCTAGAGTTCCTCACCTCTAGTTTTGAAGTCCAGGAGTCATCACGTGTACACCAGTGGAGTAGTCACTGCACTATTACACCTGCCACTTCACACTCCTACATTGAAAGTGTATGTCTCAAGTAAAACTAGCTCAACATAATTCAAGATTCTCAGATTTGTGTTTTCGTGCTTGTAATTCTAACACATGTACAGTACATGTAGACTTTTTTTTTTTTTAGAGAAACAGGCTAGTTTAGTACAGTAGAAGTTGTTAAAATTTACACCTTCCATATTATATTATATTTATATTAACTACCACAAAACTTTATGAAAAATTGGGGCAAATGTCTCCACGAAAGTCAAACTAATATCTGGGATATGTGTGTGTGTGTGTGTTGCGAGTGTGATGTGTGTGTGTGTGTGTGTGTGTGTGTGTGTGCATGTGGATGATGGGGGGAGGGGAGCAAAGGGAAGCAAAGTACTTCCCTGTCTAACTCAAGTACAGTGGAGCCTCCCTATTCCAAATAATCTTCCATGCCCCTGGACAACAAAAAAGCCACAAAAGTTTACCAATTGATGAAATCACAAAGAAATCATTTCCTTAAAAGATATTACTGCTCAGTGTCATAATTGAGCAGCACAATAGATAATACAGGCTAAGCATCCCCAATGCACTTGCCACAGTCTGCCTTACGCTGCTCATACGGAAAGAAGTTTATTACAAATGACGCTGATTAAACTAGAGCACTGAAGTGCAAACCCTCAGCGCTAGTTAGAAAAAAATAAAAGGAAAAGGTAGGAAAGAAATAATAACAGTAGGAAGAAAGAGGAAAATAAAGAAAAATAAGGCAAGAAGACAAAATAAAAAATAAAAAATAAAAAAAAAAGATGAAAAAAAATATATTGTCGACGAGGATTCGAACCAGCAACTATTAGGGTACTTACTTGATTAGGGTACTTACTTGCTCACTCAACGACTACTCAACGCAACACCTCACTCTGAACCCACGTAATTGTTAGCTATTTAAAAGTGATTTGCAACCTGCAAGCTGGCTCACGTGACAAGCAAGTGTTTTAAGGAGCGGTTCCCGCTGTAAGCCTACGATGGCACGGCTCTGGAAAGACTCGCTTTTTTTCAGTCCAAAATCAAAATTCTGGCATATTAAAGGAACTTACTTCTGCTGTTTGATGCCGCTTTCAGAGCCTGGCTGGTTCCTACCTTCCAGAAGTGCCCTGTTGACAGACAGAGTGACAGAATGAAAAAAAAAGGTCGGTAGCTCACGTGACGTGGCTTGAGTATAAAGGGGGCGTGACCCGCGCAAGGTAAAGCTTGTAACGGCCTAAATTTGACTCGTGTTTTCTAGATATTTAAATTCAAAACAAAAAATTTGGCACATTAAAGGCACTTAAATAATAGAATACCCTAACTTGATATAATTTTTTTAGCCTGAAAGCCGTCCATCATCGAGATCCGCTGCTGACAGAGTGACACACTGACTGACTGAATGAATGAATGAATGACAGACAAAGTGAGTACTGTAACCCTCACGCGCATGCGCGCTGAGGGTTAATTAGACTAAGATTTAGGTTAGCCACAGTTATCTAATGATGACTAATTGACATTTGGAAGAAAAAAAAAATCATATCTCAATGTATTCTTTTTTTTTTTTCTTGTAAATATTGAGTACAATTAATTTTAGGATGTCTTTAATCCCTAAGGGGTGGGGGAAGGGCGGCAAACTAGATTTAAGAAGATGTACAAGCCCCCACCCCTCCGCTCCCTGAAAAAAAACAACCCTGGTTTTACACAAGATAGAACAATACCATATAACTGTGGTTAGGAAGAAAACCGATGGGTCTAGCCACTAGTACTACGGCTTCAAGCCATGAAGGCTGAAACATCATCCCTAAAGTTAGTACAGCTAGCAACAGTCTTAGAGAGAATCATTCCTGGCATCACGTGATAAAATGCAGAGCAGTGGTAGAATTATGAGAATGAAGTTAAAAGTCATGCAAACACGCACACACATACAAAGCTCAACCGTGGTAATTATATATGCAATTTGGCAGCGAGTGAGACACTATCAGGGACAACACAAAAAATCAGGGATATATTATTGTATATATCATATATGATTGGACGTATGTATGTACTTTGACTCACATTTGTTGTGTTCATTCGTTACCTTGGTTAAAAACGCGCTGTTTGTCATCACTGTTCATACTTGAAAATTCATTGCCCAAGCCACCAAGAGACTACACTGTAAATTTTGTGTTGGTATATATCCAGTGAACGCGTGCATGTGAGAGTGTTGTGTGTTATATGTGCTGACTAGCTAAGAACAAACAATAAATATACATTTGCTGCTTTATGTGTTAAGCTTCTTAGGTTCCTTCCTGTTTCTTTTGTTAGTAAGCAAGTCTTATATAGAGTTAGAATTTATACAGCGCAATAATTCCTTGGAAAAGCTTTTTTTTTTTTTTAAGTCCCAAAAATTGCTGTGAGTGGTCTCGTACGCTAATTTAATTAAGTCGGCCGTGTAAATTGTTTAAACAAATTGTGCATGATGATTTTTATGAAGATGAATTTTTACCCTTTCACCTTATATGTCAATTTTTTTTTACTGAAGCACATCACAAGCCTTTTCCCCTAGGACTGTGTATATGAGTGGGTGTGTATGATTGTGTGCTTGCGTACTTGAGCTACAGCAGAAGGATGGGTGTGTATTCAGTGAAACTACACCACCTTGACTACCATACAAAAAACATTGTGTACTGGCTATAAATTATATAATACAGATAAGCTTTAAATAAGAATAAGAACAAAACAAAAACAAAACAAATGAAGCACCAAAGGTGCGAACCCTCAGTGCTATTAAACATTACCTAGCTATTATAATAATATAATCTCCTTCAAAAAGAACAAAGCAATCTGTTAGCTATTTTAATGAGGCATCAATATAGCTCAAGCAATGAAAACAGTACATGGAAATGCTGTCTTCATAAGAGAAGCTAAACTAGCCAGAAACACTCACTGTTATAGTTTTTCAACGTGAACTTCACTTCATTCAAATACGTTGGTTAACTTCCCTGAGCATAAAGCAAACTACACTGCGGGCTGCAAGAAATTATTTGCTCAAGTGATTATGATGTGACGCTAGGGAGCTGAAAGCTTCACGTTTCATCAACAATTAGCCCCAAATAAAAAAAAAAAGTAGCACAATAAAAGGTCCTAAATCTTCTTTCTGAATAAGTTTATACCTAAATCAACGGTTAATAGTCAGTAATCTCCAAAATCAGAACATGACAGACAGACTGACAGGGCAACTACTACTACCCTCTTGTGCATGCACTCTTAGGGTTAACAAACAAACAAAAAACAACAACAACAACAACCACCAACCAACATTGTCTGTTGAATTTTTTTTAGCAAATTAACTGTCTACCAGTCCCACACATCGTGACTTATAAGACCTGCAACTACCTCTATGAGGTCATAAGACTTACATTTGGTAATGGTCATCAATACTATACTGTATCATGCCAAGTTGCTTATGGCCTTAGTGGTTGTCATGGCTCCTATGACTTGTCCTAGTCTTATTCTATGAACTGCATGTGAAAAATGGCATTTTTTCTTCCCATCACTGCACACTGGTGGGACTAGCTAAAAATATTTGTACGCACATTTTATAGACACACACATTTAAATTTGACGTAAGACATACACATTTTATACATTCCCCCGGAATCCTGGGGAAAGATACCAAACAGATACGTTAGGGTAACCAGACCCTTCTGAGCAGAGCGATTAGGTAAAGGGTCTGGCCAGCAAGACTACATGAAACCATGGGCCTAAAACAAAGTAGAAAATATAATATGTTGAGTTGCATGCAATGATTATCTCCCCTTCATTGTCCAGGAGCACACTAAAAGATGTTAGGGTGGCCATGGGAAAAAGCTATGAGTGAGGATAATTTTGGTGGAGCATGTTTTAGAATAATTCAGTAACTAGAAACCATTCCAACATGCACCCACACTTTCTCACAAAGAAATGAAAATTTTCAAGAGTACTATGAAACAAACAAACTGACGAGCCCTTGTCATACTAAAACTACCACAAAATATCACTATCATAACTTAGAAAAAATTGTTCAGGAAACACAACTTCACCAGGAAAAACAAATGACCTGGGTGACCCTGTGCAGCTAAAATACACAGACTGCTAGCAATAAAACTACTTACCCAGAAGCATAAGCCAGGGTAGATAGCGAAAGCTTCCTTCAAGTTCACCAAGACACAGTAGCGTACCGTATTACGAATCAGTAGACTAGCGCGCAACAATAATTTAGACGACCACTTCCAGTCGAGAGTTTTAATGGTAAAGCGTTTTTAACTTATTTAACCTGGCGATACTTACCTACACCTAACTGGAAAAGGGTTTTCCATGAGATAATGCAGTATCTTTGCGAGGCTGCTGGGGAGGAAACAGCGTTATTTTAACGGTCCAGCGTCTAGCGCAGCGAAGTACTTAGGGCCTGAGGGAGGTAGTTCACGATGCACAGAGCCGCCTATATCTACCCAACAGTACATAGCCTAACAAACATTTAACGTAGCTACATTTTCATCAATGCCGTTGGAGGGACATTATAAACTCAAGGTGGGGTCACTATCTAATTGTGTCTTTCTCTGGAAGGACCTGGGACCTGAGTGATCAAGCAAAAAACTACACCAGTTATAAAACTGTGCAGTGGTATGCACACTGGATATGCTGGCGCTTATGAGGGATTCTTCTTCAATTAATCATCAGCCAAGTTACAGTTCCTAGCTTTCTAATTTCGCTTAATAATATAATGCAAGAAGTTAACTAAACAATTAGTTAAATGCATTTAATAGTTAACTAACAACATTTGGACCCTTCAGTAAACCATGAGTAAAACAAAGGTGTAAAAAAACAAACCTGTAAAACTACAGTAAAACATGGTACAATGTTTTACTTAAGGTTTCCTGTCAAGTAAAACTAAGTATGTTTTACTAAATGAGTAAACTATGCAGTAAATCTTTAGTGTAATAGTTTCCTCAATTTAGTAAAACAAGCACCTTCAAGCAGTGTCTGATCATTATCACATTAGATTATCACGTCCCCCCAGGTTATATAAGTGTTTATTACACAAGAAACTTGCTACTATGGTATTCAAGCATGACCAGTACATAATAAATTTATTTTTCATTGGATACTGCAGAATATCACTCGTCTGATTGGCCGTATTTACGCTCATGCCTGCAGCACTCATGTAAATACTATAAGCCAGCAGACTCATGATATTCTCCTGCATCAAATGAATAATAAATACAAATGTATTTTTAGCTAAGGGCACCCCCAAAACCAAGGTGCCAGGATATAAGAGGTTCTATTGTATTACCTTTTATTGCAGCTATTGCATTCAGATTCAGGTATGAGCGAAGCAGGGAATATGTTGCCACCCAGTTTTGCCACTGTTGCAACCACATTGGAGGTTAGTACCGGTGATAACACATACAAAGTTGCTATCAATTCCTCAAGATCATGCAACTATTTTCAGTTAGGAGGCTACACACTGGGAATCATTATTTTTTAATATCCCTTCAGTGAGATTGTAATTCTCCATTTAACAGCATAACCGTATTAAATTCCTAGAATGTTTGAGGGTCTTGCAAAAATTTGAAGGCATGGGGTCAATTATAATATTTATACTAATTCAGTCCTTCTCCGCTGAAATAATTAGTAAATTTTCTCGTTCAAACAGCCAATGCTGTTAATTAAAACTTCACCCGAGGTTTCGACTTCTCAAAAAAATTAATCTTGAAATATTTTCTGTAGCTAAAAAAAACTATAATTAAAACTAAAATGTAAACGTTCAACCAAAACAACTTTACTGCTAACACCAGTTAGTTTACTATTCTTCATCAACTAGCTACATTATGTAGCTAAAGAGCTATATTCATAACTGAACTGGTGCTGACTTTCACTGGAATTCATGGTTTTGTTAACAGTGGATTAGTACAATGTCAGTAACCCAGGATAATATTGACTTATTCCAATTTAAATGTAAATGCAATTTGATCTCTAATTAAAATGAAAATAAATTTTAGGTTGATGTTTTAGCAGAGTGTATTTTATATGTACCTAATTGTGCTTTATCTTATAATAAATTTATTCAAGGGCAAGAAATTTAATTTGTCATCATAGGGAGGGAAAACATATACTGCAAAGTTATGATCTGTTATACTCAACAGTCTTGTAGGGCCAGACCTATGGGAACTACCCACACAGCCTTTCTGGTTAATATAGTTACACTGCACCAGTTTAGAATAAGTGGCTACCTGGACTTCATGATATCTGGTTAAAAGTAGCTTGGTTCCCAGCTTTAGCTTTCTTGTGACAGTAAAAACAATTTTATTTGACTCAAGTCCACATGAGCACATGGAGACAATAATCATGCATCAAATGTACATTAAGCTGACCAGAGCTACTATAAAGGGAAGTTCAAGCTGAACTTTAGCTAGCTACTTGGTAATGTGGGGATTAAATGTACTAAGTAGCTAATGAAGTGTTAGTCATTATGTCTCCAAGCATGAATTGTAACATGTGTGTTGTTGAATTTGAGGGATGAAAAGATAGTTGAACCGAATGCAATTTGCTAGAAAATTGCTTCAAAATGAATTATAAGAGCACACACATTATACTTGTATTGCTTTAAATGTTAACAGTGTGGGTATTTACTGAAGCAGTGATTATTTCTAATTTATGTAGTTGTTAAAGTTCTGTACTAATTTCTCATTTCTACAGCAACAATGTATTAGTAATTAATGCATCGTGATAGCATGTTGAGGTTCTTTTGTTCACCAATGTAAATAACCCTTTCACCCTAATAAAGGGCTTAGCCAACTAAAAAATTTGGAATAATTGATCAGCACTTCACAGTGCCATTAGTTCAGCTTATCTATTGTCACTGGGACAGACAAAATGACTCAAAGTGACGACAATTATACTAACGATAATCATTTTCTAATTGCTAATTGAGTCGTCTCCACCACTCTTTCTGTTTTTATTACACCATCCAGCCCTCTGAAGCTACACCTATTCTCTATCTCCATTTAGCTGTTCACATTCTAGCACTCCTTCTCTCTATTTAGTTGTGCACATTTTTACTCACTTCACTGTCAGTCACCACTAAAAGGTCATCCCAAAGGCCGAAATATTACGGTTTAAATAGAGCTTCACAAAACATTTCAAAATCACACCACCTGCACAGCCCTGAACCTAGTGTTCACATATAAGACTTCTAAATTTTAAAATTGAAAGTGTCACAGCGAAATACATGAAATTATTAAAACACTCTTTGCTGCTTCAATGTTCATTCAATGGGAAGAAAATGACACAGAAATATAACAATTTTACTATCGTGAAACCAATAGTTAACGTGCAAAAACAAATGAAACAAAATATGTGATGATGATATCAAACATTCTTTTGCTTAAGAACACAATGTCAGTCAATCCTCTTCTTGGTATCTGGAGTAATATTCTTCTGCATAGCGATAGACGTTACAAATTTCATCTCTTTGACGATACTTATACTTTCGAGAGAAGTACACATATATAAAGAAAGACACGATAGTGACTACTATATTTAATCCATAATATGTCAAGCCACAAGAGGGATGTATTAGCCTAGTAGCATTGAATGAAAATACAGCTAATATACCTAAACCTTGAAATAGTCCTCGTACTGCAAAAGAAACACCAATGAGTAGCCCATTCATGGAGGGAGGACTCTGGGCACTGATAAGCTCAAACTGTCCTATATTTAACAACAGAAATGAAATTCCTGACAAAACTGGAGGAATTATGTTAAAGAAAGACTTGAAGCTAACAGTGCCAATTCCTGGCCATGAGTAGGCACAACTTTCAAATCCATTACTGTCAACTTTCAAAAGTATGCCGATAAGTAACATTAAAAGTGATGCCAGCAAAAAAAGAATTCCCAAACCCATTTTTTTAAACATATTAAGGGAATGATGACAACACAATGGTTTACATACACACAAATACAGAACCATTAATACCAGACCAACAGCAGAAGATATAACGTTTCCATCTACAATAAAGTGATTACTGTTTTCAAATATATCCTTTGGATTAGAAGCGTAAAATGCAAAATACACCATACCCTGACACATAATTACTTTTAAAATTCCATAAAAAGCCTTTACACCTTCTACTTCATCTGTAGTAAAAGGACCTCCATATTTGGATTTGGCAAGATCTAGTCCAGTGGGTATCTCGTCTTCACAGTAAGTGAATGCACTACGATTGACAGGAACTTTGTGATGCCTGGCAAAGCGAGTTATTCTATAGACTGTCTTAATAGGGTTATTTCTGGATGGATTTATGAGAAACCACTCCTTATTACGGTGGACTATTAAAGAGCAGAGCGCAAGTAAACTGAATGATAACAATCCGAATATAAGGACCAATGTAATACCAGCCACAGTCCAAGGAGATGGATTGAAAATATTAACGCTGTGTGCTTTTTTTATCATATTCGATGTTAAGTATACTATTGGATAAGAATTTATAATCCATACATACCAATAGATATACAGTATTTTATGATCAGCTGGTGAGTCGTAGAGCTGCTCCATACCAAATTGAATTACGTTAGCATAGAACCCAATATATGGGAGAATACTGACCACAATAGAGATAACCATTAGTACTGATATTATACCTTCGACAACACGGCTGGAAGACAAGGATTTGACAATTACAAAAATAAATAAGAGTAAAAATATTACACTTAGTGAGTATATTAGTATTTCAATTGTTTTTGAGAATGTTTTATACCTGCCAATCACATTGTCAACCAAATATCCCGCCAATGGATAAACTAAATATACAATGATTACCTCGAAATAACTCAACCATGTTTTCTGAAAGATATAGACAATTAGACTGGTCACTAATCCTCTCACAGTTTGCAGGAACAGGAAACATAACAGAGTGATTAAAGCTGCTTTAGAAGTAACACAAATATTTTGAATCTTACATCTTTTCTGCCACCTGTTCCAGTAGCTTCTGCACACTTGACTAGGAGGAGTTAAAATGTTTTTCGAGTCTTTCATTTTTCCAAAAATTTTAAAATTCACATTTTTTTCTTCCATTATCTCTAGAAGTTTAGAAACTTGATTTTCCAGTAAATTGCTACTATAGCTATAGAGCTGAGAGAGAGGCAATGCTAGATATGCATACCTTCTTGCTTGGATGATTAAAAATATTCCCCCTACTACAAGGGTATTGTATTTGGTTAACCAACTGATAAGCATTACCATAAGAAGTAGTACAATCACAAGTTGTAATGACTAAAGCCATCTGCTAAAATTGATAACTGCTTGCTAGACAATTTGGCTCCCCTTGTGTAACCTGACACCCCATATATAATGGTCCTAAAAATTACCCTTGTATTATAGAACTCCCTGCAGAATAAAGCATTGTAGATAGAGTATAATTGAGAGAGGGTGGATTCCTTGAGTGAGGGTGGTGGGAGGGAGGGCTGGGCTGGGGGGGGAGGGGGAGGGGGGGGGGGATTTTTTACCCAAATTTCATGATATAAGTTTTGTTCATATTAGCCACATTGCTCAAGGTTTTCTTTACGCCTACCATATGAAATTTTTACTGGCCTGAATTATACATGATGACACTTTTAATGTTAGTATGCCTCTCAAAGCTTTTTTATTTAACTTGCCCTTAGGTGAAAAGCTGAAAGAAATCCCTCCCCCCTCCCTCCCACTTGGACAAAAATTACATTCTTGCTCTATGATGCTAACTAGACTAGACCATTCTTGCAGGGGCTAGACCTTTTCACCGCCTCAATAGCATGGCCAGACCCTTTAATTGCATAGCATAGTGTTTTAAGGTTGATGTCTTGCCCACCATTGTGTAAAAGAGAAAAATTCTTTGTTGGATAATTGAACCTACAGAGTTTTTGTGAGTTTCACATTTTTTTTATGCCTAATTGCAGTACTGTAGAACCTCCCTCATGGTACCTCTAAGATCCAGCCACCTCCCTCTACTGGGCAGCTGTTAAATTACCTTGGTAGAGTAAAGTATAAAACCACTGAAGAATTGCTGGAACTCAGTCCTTACAGCCTAAATTATTCGTTAGAGCCTTAGCAATAACTAATCTTATGTGAGTATTATAATTTATTATGTATACTGAATCCTGTTGCCACATAGGAAACACACATTAAATTTAAGAGGATGTAGGGCATTGCTTTCCTATATCACCAGTGTTTGATCATTATCACATTAGATTATCACGGCCCCCCAGGTTATATAAGTGTTTATTACACAAGAAACTTGCTACTATGGTATTCAAGCTGACCAGTACATAATAAATTTATTTTTCATTGGATACTGCAGAATATCACTCGTCTGATTGGCCATATTTACGCTCATGCCTGCAGCACTCATGTAAATACTATAAGCCAGCAGACTCATGATATTCTCCTGCATCAAATGGATAATAAATACAAATGTATCTCTAGTTAAGGGCACCCCCCAAAACCAAGGTGCCAGGATATAAGAGGTTCTATTGTATTACCTTTTATTGCAGCTTGTGCATTCAGATTCAGGTATGAGCGAAGCAGGGAATATGTTGCCACCCAGTTTTGCCACTGTTGCAACCACATTGGAGGTTAGTACCAGTGATGACACATACAAAGTTGCTATCAATTCCTCAAGATCATGCAACTATTTTCAGTTAGGAGGCTACACACTGGGAATCATTATTTTTTAATATCCCTTCAGTGAGATTGTAATTCTCCATTTAACAGCATAACCTTATTAAAATCCTAGAATGTTTGAGGGTCTTGCAAAAATTTGAAGGCATGGGGTCAATTATAATATTTATACTAATTCAGTCCTTCTCCGCTGAAATAATTAGTAAATTTTCTCGTTCAAACAGCCAATGCTGTTAATTAAAACTTCACCCGAGGTTTCGACTTCTGAAAAAAATTAATCTTGAAATATTTTCTGTAGCTAAACAAAACTATAATTAAAACTAAAATGTAAACGTTCAACCAAAACAACTTTACTGCTAACACCAGTTAGTTTACTATTCTTCATCAACTAGCTACATTATGTAGCTAAAGAGCTATATTCATAACTGAACTGGTGCTGACTTTCACTGGAATTCATGGTTTTGTTATCAGTGGATTAGTACAATGTCAGTAACCCAGGATAATATTGACTTATTCCAATTTAAATGTAAATGCAATTTGATCTCTAATTAAAATGAAAATAAATTTTAGGTTGATGTTTTAGCAGAGTGTATTTTATATGTACCTAATTGTGCTTTATCTTATAATAAATTTATTCAAGGGCATTTAATTTGTCATCATAGGGAGGGAAAACATATACTGCAAAGTTATGATCTGTTATACTCAACAGTCTTGTAGGGCCAGACCTATGGGAACTACCCACACAGCCTTTCAGGTTAATATAGTTACACTGCACCAGTTTAGAATAAGTGGCTACCTGGACTTCATGATATCTGGTTAAAAGTAGCTTGGTTCCCAGATTTAGCCTTCTTGTGACAGTAAAAACAATTTTACTTGACTCAAGTCCACATGAGCACATGGAGACAATAATCATGCATCAAATGTACATTAAGCTGACCAGAGCTACTAGCTCCTGTATAAAGGGAAGTTCAAGCTGAACTTTAGCTAGTTACTTGGTAATGTGGGGATTAAATGTACTAAGTAGCTAATGAAGTGTTAGTGATTATGTCTCCAAGCATGAATTGTAACATGTGTGTTGTTGAATTTGAGGGATGAAAGGATAGTTGAACCTTACGCAATTTGCTAGAAAATTGCTTCAAAATGAATTATAAGAGCACACACATTATACTTGTATTGCTTTAAATGTTAACCGTGTGGGTATTTACTGAAGCAGTGATTATTTCTAATTTATGTAGTTGTTAAAGTTCTGTTCTAATTTCTCATTCTACAGCAACAATGTATTAGTAATTAATGCATCGTGATAGCATGTTGAGGTTCTTTTGTTCACCAATGTAAATTAACCCTTTCACCCTAATAAAGGGCTTAGCCAACTGGAAATAATTGATCAGCACTTCACAGTGCCATTAGTTCAGCTTATCTATTGTCACTGGGACAGACAAAATGACTCAAAGTGACGACAATTATACTAACGATAATCATTTTCTAATTGCTAATTGAGTCGTCTCCACCACTCTTTCTGTTTTTATTACACCATCCAGCCCTCTGAAGCTACACCTATTCTCTATCTCCATTTAGCTGTTCACATTCTAGCACTCCTTCTCTCTATTTAGTTGTGCACATTTTTACTCACTTCACTGTCAGTCACCACTAGAAGGTCATCCCAAAGGCCGAAATATTACGGTTTAAATAGAGCTTCACAAAACATTTCAAAATCACACCACCTGCACAGCCCTGAACCTAGTGTTCACATATAAGACTTCTAAATTTTAAAATTGAAAGTGTCACAGCGAAATACATGAAATTATTAAAACACTCTTTGCTGCTTCAATGTTCATTCAATGGGAAGAAAATGACACAGAAATATAACAATTTTACTATCGTGAAACCAATAGTTGACGTGCAAAAACAAATGAAACAAAATATGTGATGATGATATCAAACATTCTTTTGCTTAAGAACACAATGTCAGTCAATCCTCTTCTTGGTATCTGGAGTAATATTCTTCTGCATAGCGATAGACGTTACAAATTTCATCTCTTTGACGATACTTATACTTTCGAGAGAAGACACATATATAAAGAAAGACACGATAGTGACTACTATATTTAATCCATAATATGTCAAGCCACAAGTGGGATGTTTTAGCCTAGTAGCATTGAATGAAAATACAGCTAATATACCTAAACCTTGAAATAGTCCTCGTACTGCAAAAGAAACACCAATGAGTAGCCCATTCATGGAGGGAGGACTCTGGGCACTGATAAGCTCAAACTGTCCTATATTTAACAACAGAAATGAAATTCCTGACAAAACTGGAGGAATTATGTTAAAGAAAGACTTGAAGCTAACAGTGCCAATTCCTGGCCATGAGTAGGCACAACTTTCAAATCCATTACTGTCAACTTTCAAAAGTATGCCGATAAGTAACATTAAAAGTGATGCCAGCAAAAAAAGAATTCCCAAACCCATTTTTTTAAACATATTAAGGGAATGATGACAACACAATGGTTTACATACACACAAATACAGAACCATTAATACCAGACCAACAGCAGAAGATATAACGTTTCCATCTACAATAAAGTGATTACTGTTTTCAAATATATCCTTTGGATTAGAAGCGTAAAATGCAAAATACACCATACCCTGACACATAATTACTTTTAAAATTCCATAAAAAGCCTTTACACCTTCTACTTCATCTGTAGTAAAAGGACCTCCATATTTGGATTTGGCAAGATCTAGTCCAGTGGGTATCTCGTCTTCACAGTAAGTGAATGCACTACGATTGACAGGAACTTTGTGATGCCTGGCAAAGCGAGTTATTCTATAGACTGTCTTAATAGGGTTATTTCTGGATGGATTTATGAGAAACCACTCCTTATTACGGTGGACTATTAAAGAGCAGAGAGCAAGTAAACTGAATGATAACAATCCGATTATAAGGACCAATGTAATACCAGCCACAGTCCAAGGAGATGGATTGAAAATATTAACGCTGTGTGCTTTTTTTATCATATTCAATGTTAAGTATACTATTGGATAAGAATTTATAATCCATACATACCAATAGATATACAGTATTTTATGATCAGCTGGTGAGTCGTAGAGCTGCTCCATACCAAATTGAATTACGTTAGCATAGAACCCAATATATAGGAGAATACTGACCACAATTGAGATAACCATTAGTACTGATATTGTACCTTCGACAGCACGGCTGGAAGACAAGGATTTGACAATTACAAAAATAAATAAGAGTAAAATAATTACACTTAGTGAGTATATTAGTATTTCAATTGTTTTTGAGAATGTTTTATACCTGCCAATCACATTGTCAGCCAAATATCCCGCCAATGGATAAACTAAATATACAATGGTTGCCTCACCATAAGGGAAATAACTCAACCATGTTTTCTGAAAGATATAGACAATTAGACTGATCCCTAATCTGCTCACAGTTTGCAGGAACAGGAGACATAACAGAGTGATTAAAGCTGCTTTAGAAGTAATACAAATATTTTGAATCTTACATCTTTTCTGCCACCTGTTCCACCAGTAGCTTTTGCACACTTGACTAGGAGGAGTAGAAATGTTTTTCGAGTCTTTCATTTTTCCAAAAATTTTAAAATTCACATTTTTTTCTTCCATTATCTCTAGAAGTTTAGAATCAGCTTTGGGCTGAAATGATGCTGTAAATTGCTACAATAGCTATAGAGCTGAGAGAGAGGCAATGCTAGATATGCATACCTTCTTGCTTGGATGATTAAAAAAATTCCCCCTACTACAAGGTATTGTATTTGGTTAACCAACTGATAAGCATTACCATAAGAAGTAGTATAATCACAAGTTGTAATGACTAAAGCCATCTGCTAAAATTGATAACTGCTTGCTAGACAATTTGGCTCTCCTTGTGTAACCTGACACCCCATATATAATGGTCCTAAAAATTACCCTTGTATTATAGAACTCCCTGCAGAATAAAGCATTGTAGATAGAGTATAAATGAGAGGGTGTGGATTCCTCGAGTGAGGGTGGTGGGAGAAAGGGCGGGGCTGGGGGAGGGGGGGGTCTTTCATTGATATAGAGGTTTTGTTCATATTAGCCACATTGCTCAGGGTTTTCTTTATGCCTACCATCCCTCTTCACTGGGGCGGGTGGAAATAGCTAATAAATTAATTTCAACATAAATGACCTGAAAGACGAAATATTTTACTGGTCTGAATTATAGAATTATACATGATGACACTTTCAATGTTAGTATGCCTCTCAAAATATTAGCTTTTTTATTTAACCTGCCCTTAGGTGAAAAGCTGAAAGAAATCCCTCCCTCCCACTTGGACAAAAATTACATTCTTGCTCTATGATGCTAACTAGACTAGACTGTTCTTGCAGGGGCTAGACCTTTTCGCCGCCTCAATAGCATGGCCAGACCCTTTAATTGCATAGCATAGTGTTTTAAGGATGGTGTATTGCCCACCATTGTGTAAAAGAGAATAATTCTTTGTTGGATAATTGAACATACAGAGTTTTTGTGAGTTTCACATTTTTTTTATGCCTAATTGCAGTAATGTAGAACCTCCCTCATGGTACCTCTAAGATCCAGCCACCTCCCTCTACTGGGCAGCTGTTAAATTACCTTTGTAGAGTAAAGTATATAACCACTGAAGAATTGCTGGAACTCAGTCCTTACAGCCTAAATTATTTGTTAGAGCCTTAGCAAAAACAAATCTTGTAATTCTATAGCTACTCATGTAAGTATTTTAATTTATTATGTATACTGAAGAATGGGGCCCAATACCTGTTGCCACATAGGAAACACATTAAATTAAACAGGATATAGGGCATTACTTTCCCATATCACCAGTGTTCTGATCATTATCACATTAGATTATCACGTCCCCCCAGGTTATATAAGTGTTTATTACACAAGAAACTTGCTACTATGGTATTCAAGCATGACCAGTACATAATAAATTTATTTTTCATTGGATACCGCAGAATATCACTCGTCTGATTGGCCGTATTTAAGCTCATGCCTGCAGCACTCATGTAAATACTATAAGCCAGCAGACTCATGATATTCTCCTGCATCAAATGAATAATAAATACAAATGTATTTTTAATTAAGGGCACCCCCAAAACCAAGGTGCCAGGATATAAGAGGTTCTATTGTATTACCTTTTATTGCAGCTATTGCATTCAGATTCAGGTATGAGCGAAGCAGGGAATATGTTGCCACCCAGTTTTGCCACTGTTGCAACCACATTGGAGGTTAGTACCAGTGATGACACATACAAAGTTGCTATCAATTCCTCAAGATCATGCAACTATTTTCAGTTAGGAGGCTACACACTGGGAATCATTATTTTTTAATATCCCTTCAGTGAGATTGTAATTCTCCATTTAACAGCATAACCTTATTAAATTCCTAGAATGTTTGAGGGTCTTGCAAAAATTTGAAGGCATGGGGTCAATTATAATATTTATACTAATTCAGTCCTTCTCCGCTGAAATAATTAGTAAATTTTCTCGTTCAAACAGCCAATGCTGTTAATTAAAACTTCACCCGAGGTTTCGACTTCTGAAAAAAATTAATCTTGAAATATTTTCTGTAGCTAAAAAAAATATAATTAAAACTAAAATGTAAACGTTCAACCAAAACAACTTTACTGCTAACACCAGTTAGTTTACTATTCTTCATCAACTAGCTACATTATGTAGCTAAAGAGCTATTCATAACTGAACTGGTGCTTACTTTCACTGGAATTCATGGTTTTGTTAACAGTGGATTAGTACAATGTCAGTAACCCAGGATAATATTGACTTATTCCAATTTAAATGTAAATGCAATTTGATCTCTACTTAAAATGAAAATAAATTTTAGGTTGATGTTTTAGCAGAGTGTATTTTATATGTACCTAATTGTGCTTTATCTTATAATAAATTTATTCAAGGGCAAGAAATTTAATTTGTCATCCTAGGGAGGGAAAACATATACTGCAAAGTTATGATCTGTTATACTCAACAGTCTTGTAGGGCCAGACCTATGGGAACTACCCACACAGCCTTTCAGGTTAATATAGTTACACTGCACCAGTTTAGAATAAGTGGCTACCTGGACTTCATGATATCTGGTTAAAAGTAGCTTGGTTCCCAGATTTAGCCTTCTTGTGACAGTAAAAACAATTTTACTTGACTCAAGTCCACATGAGCACATGGAGACAATAATCATGCATCAAATGTACATTAAGCTGACCAGAGCTACTAGCTCCTGTATAAAGGGAAGTTCAAGCTGAACTTTAGCTAGTTACTTGGTAATGTGGGGATTAAATGTACTAAGTAGCTAATGAAGTGTTAGTGATTATGTCTCCAAGCATGAATTGTAACATGTGTGTTGTTGAATTTGAGGGATGAAAGGATAGTTGAACCTTACGCAATTTGCTAGAAAATTGCTTCAAAATGAATTATAAGAGCACACACATTATACTTGTATTGCTTTAAATGTTAACCGTGTGGGTATTTACTGAAGCAGTGATTATTTCTAATTTATGTAGTTGTTAAAGTTCTGTTCTAATTTCTCATTCTACAGCAACAATGTATTAGTAATTAATGCATCATGATAGCATGTTGAGGTTGTTTTGTTCACCAATGTAAATTAACCCTTTCACCCTAATAAAGGGCTTAGCCAACTAAAAAAATTGATCAGCACTTCACAATGCCATTAGTTTAGCTATCTATATTGTCACTGGGACAGACAAAATGACTCAAAGTGACAACAATAATTATACTAACGATAATCATTTTCTAATTGCTAATTGAGTCGTCTCCACCACTCTTTCTGTTTTTATTACACCATCCAGCCCTCTGAAGCTACACCTATTCTCTATCTCCATTTAGCTGTTCACATTCTAACACTCCTTCTCTCTATTTAGTTGTGCACATTTTTACTCACTTCACTGTCAGTCACCACTAGAAGGTCATCCCAAAGGCCGAAATATTACGGTTTAAATAGAGCTTCACAAAACATTTCCAAATCACACCACCTGCACAGCCCTGAACCTAGTGTTCACATATTATAAGACTTCTAAATTTTAAAATTGAAAGTGTCAAAGCGAAATACATGAAATTATTAAAACACTCTTTGCTGCTTCAATGTTCATTCAATGGGAAGAAAATGACACAGAAATATAACAATTTTACTATCGTGAAACCAATAGCTAATGTGCAAAAACAAATGAAACAAAATATGTGATGATGATATCGAACATTGTTTTGCTTAAGAACACAATGTCAGTCAATCCTCTTCTTGGTATCTGGAGTAATATTCTTCTGCATAGCGATAGACGTTACAAATTTCATCTCTTTGACGATACTTATACTTTCGAGAGAAGTACACATATATAAAGAAAGACACAATAGTGACTACTATATTTAATCCATAATATGTGAAGCCACAAGTGGGATGTTTTAGCCTAGTAGCATTGAATATAATTACAGCTAATATACCTAACTCATGTAAGTATTTTAATTCATTATGTATACTGAAGAATGGGGCCCAATACCTGTTGCCACATAGGAAACACATTAAATTAAACAGGATATAGGGCATTACTTTCCCATATCACCAGTGTTCTGATCATTATCACATTAGATTATCACGTCCCCCCAGGTTATATAAGTGTTTATTACACAAGAAACTTGCTACTATGGTATTCAAGCTGACCAGTACATAATAAATTTATTTTTCATTGGATACTGCAGAATATCACTCGTCTGATTGGCCATATTTACGCTCATGCCTGCAGCACTCATGTAAATACTATAAGCCAGCAGACTCATGATATTCTCCTGCATCAAATGGATAATAAATACAAATGTATTTTTAGTTAAGGGCACCCCCCAAAACCAAGGTGCCAGGATATAAGAGGTTCTATTGTATTACCTTTTATTGCAGCTTGTGCATTCAGATTCAGGTATGAGCGAAGCAGGGAATATGTTGCCACCCAGTTTTGCCACTGTTGCAACCACATTGGAGGTTAGTACCAGTGATAACACATACAAAGTTGCTATCAATTCCTCAAGATCATGCAACTATTTTCAGTTAGGAGGCTACACACTGGGAATCATTATTTTTTAATATCCCTTCGGTGGGATTGTAATTCTCCATTTGATAGCATAACCTTATTAAATGTTTGAGGGTCTTGCAAAAATTTGAAGGCATGGGGTCAATTATAATATTTATACTAATTCAGTCCTTCTCCGCTGAAATAATTAGTAAGGCACAACTTTCCAATCCATTACTGTCAACTTTCAAAAGTATGCCGATAAGTAACATTAAAAGTGATGCCAGCAAAAAAAAAATTCCCAAACCCATTTTTTTAAACATATTAAGGGAATGATGACAACACAATGGTTTACATACACACAAATACAGAACCATTAATACCAGACCAACAGCAGAAGATATAACGTTTCCATCTACAATAAAGTGATCACTGTTTTCAAATATATCCTTTGGATTAGAAGCGTAAAATGCAAAATACACCATACCCTGACACATAATTACTTTTAAAATTCCATAAAAAGCCTTTACACCTTCTACTTCATCTGTAGTAAAAGGGCCTCCATATTTGGATTTGGCAAGATCTAGTCCAGTGGGTATCTCGTCTTCACAGTAAGTGAATGCACTACAATTGACAGGAACTTTGTGATGCCTGGCAAAGCGAGTTATTTTATAGACTGTCTTAATAGGGTTATTTCTGGATGGATTTATGAGAAACCACTCCTTATTACGGTGGACTATTAAAGAGCAGAGAGCAAGTAAACTGAATGATAACAATCCGAATATAAGGACCAATGTAATACCAGCCACAGTCCAAGGAGATTGATTGAAAATATTAACGCTGTGTGCTTTTTTTATCATATTCAATGTTAAGTATACTATTGGATAAGAATTTATAATCCATACATACCAATAGATATACAGTATTTTATGATCAGCTGGTGAGTCGTAGAGCTGCTCCATACCAAATTGAATTACGTTAGCATAGAACCCAATATATGGGAGAATACTGACCACAATAGAGATAACCATTAGTACTGATATTGTACCTTCGACAACACGGCTGGAAGACAAGGATTTGACAATTACAAAAATAAATAAGAGTAAAAATATTACACTTAGTGAGTATATTAGTATTTCAATTGTTTTTGAGAATGTTTTATACCTGCCAATCACATTGTCAACCAAATATCCCGCCAATGGATAAACTAAATATACAATGATTACCTCGAAATAACTCAACCATGTTTTCTGAAAGATATAGACAATTAGACTGGTCACTAATCCTCTCACAGTTTGCAGGAACAGGAAACATAACAGAGTGATTAAAGCTGCTTTAGAAGTAACACAAATATTTTGAATCTTACATCTTTTCTGCCACCTGTTCCAGTAGCTTCTGCACACTTGACTAGGAGGAGTTAAAATGTTTTTCGAGTCTTTCATTTTTCCAAAAATTTTAAAATTCACATTTTTTTCTTCCATTATCTCTAGAAGTTTAGAAACTTGATTTTCCAGTAAATTGCTACTATAGCTATAGAGCTGAGAGAGAGGCAATGCTAGATATGCATACCTTTTTGCTTGGATGATTAAAAAAATTCCCCCTACTACAAGGTATTGTATTTGGTTAACCAACTGATAAGCATTACCAAAAGAAGTAGTACAATAGTACACAAGTTGTAATGACTAAAGCCATCTGCTAAAATTGATAACTGCTTGCTAGACAATTTGGCTCCCCTTGTGTAACCTGACACCCCATATATAATGGTCCTAAAAATTACCCTTGTATTATAGAACTCCCTGCAGAATAAAGCATTGTAGATAGAGTATAATTGAGAGAGGGTGGATTCCTTGAGTGAGGGTGGTGGGAGGGAGGGCTGGGCTGGGGGGGACGGGGAGGGGGGGGGATTTTTTACCCAAATTTCATGATATAAAAGTTTTGTTCATATTAGCCACATTGCTCAAGGTTTTCTTTACACCTACCATATAAAATTTTTACTGGCCTGAATTATAGAATTATACATAATGACACTTTCAATGTTAGTATGCCTCTCAAAGCTTTTTTATTTAACTTGCCCTTAGGTGAAAAGCTGAAAGAAATCCCTCCCCCCTCCCTCCCACTTGGACAAAAATTACATTCTTGCTCTATGATGCTAACTAGACTAGACCATTCTTGCAGGGGCTAGACCTTTTCACCGCCTCAATAGCATGGCCAGACCCTTTAATTGCATAGCATAGTGTTTTAAGGTTGATGTCTTGCCCACCATTGTGTAAAAGAGAATAATTCTTTGTTGGATAATTGAACATACAGAGTTTTTGTGAGTTTCTCATTTTTTTTATGCCTAATTGCATTACTGTACAACCTCCCTCATGGTACCTCTAAGATCCAGCCACCTCCCTCTACTGGGCAGCTGTTAAATTACCTTTGTAGAGTAAAGTATATAACCACTGAAGAATTGCTGGAACTCAGTCCTTACAGCCTAAATTATTCGTTAGAGCCTTAGCAAAAACAAATCTTGTAATTCTATAGCTACTCATGTAAGTATTTTAATTTATTATGTATACTGAAGAATGGGGCCCAATACCTGTTGCCACATAGGAAACACATTAAATTAAACAGGATATAGGGCATTACTTTCCCATATCACCAGTGTTCTGATCATTATCACATTAGATTATCACGTCCCCCCAGGTTATATAAGTGTTTATTACACAAGAAACTTTGCTACTATGGTATTCAAGCATGACCAGTACATAATAAATTTATTTTTCATTGGATACCGCAGAATATCACTCGTCTGATTGGCCGTATTTACGCTCATGCCTGCAGCACTCATGTAAATACTATAAGCCAGCAGACTCATGATATTCTCCTGCATCAAATGAATAATAAATACAAATGTATTTTTAGTTAAGGGCACCCCCCAAAACCAAGGTGCCAGGATATAAGAGGTTCTATTGTATTACCTTTTATTGCAGCTTGTGCATTCAGATTCAGGTATGAGCGAAGCAGGGAATATGTTGCCACCCAGTTTTGCCACTGTTGCAACCACATTGGAGGTTAGTACCGGTGATAACACATACAAAGTTGCGATCAATTCCTCAAGATTTTCAGTTAGGAGGCTACACTGGGAATCATTATTTCTTAATCCCTTCGGTGGGATTGTAATTCTCCATTTGATAGCATAACCTTATTGAATTCCTAGAATTTGAGAGTCTTGCAAACAGCCAATTATAATATTTATACTAATTCAGTCATTCTCTGCTGAAATAATTATAATAGTAGTAAATTTTTCCCTTCGGTGGGATTGTAATTCTCCATTTGATAGCATAACCTTATTGAATTCCTAGAATTTGAGAGTCTTGCAAACAGCCAATTATAATATTTATACTAATTCAGTCATTCTCTGCTGAAATAATTATAATAGTAGTAAATTTTTCTCGTTCTAACAGCCAATACTGTTAATTCAAACTTAACCCCGAAAGAGGACTTGGCAAGAAGTCGAAACGTCGTCGGGTTAAGCTGTAATTACAATGTTGGCTGTTAGAACGAGAAAAAATTTGCTATTATTATAATATTTCTACTGTCATGGTTTATTCCACATAATTAACAATATTATATATATTCTAATCTGTTTAGCTTTTTATTTATCCCAAAATACAAAAAAAAAGTATGATTACATGCCTAGACAACACACTTTATCATAAGCATAAAACTCAAATAGTTCTAAGAATGTTGTTATTTATTGGCTTGGAGTATTCTGTATATCCTCTGCCCACTTGGCCAAAATTTAGACTGAGAAACCCCACTGATGTTGTATATTTATAAAAATGTTATTGTGCAACATGAATCCATTATGTGATAATGGCCTATCACACAAACTTAAAGAAAGGTGTCCTTTAGCTCAATAGACAACCACATAAGGAATATGATGTAATGTAATTAAAATTGAAAAGTCCATATTTACAAGGAATTCAAATCAGTTTTGCATCAGACTGGTGGTCTATGGGAGTTATCCTCTATGATATATTCACAAGAATGACTTCATCTCTCTGCTGTTGTTTAGAATAGCATGTACATCATACATCCTATATTTCTCAGAGTAACAAAGTGGGTTTCATGAACTTTGTACCTGCACCTCCACTGAAAATTTGAGGTATATAGTAGGGTCAAAATGAGTGATTCCGTGACCAATCTCCGGCTACCAAAGTTTGATGGTGGATTATAGTACTTTAGGGTATTTATTACAAAATAAGCTCCCCCGCCTCTCTGAGAAGTTTGGGCAACTCTCGGTAGAGCGTGAAATCTAAAATGGCCACTGGCGGCCATATTAAAAAAATCAAAGGGTTTAAAAACCTCACCAATATCTATTTTTTGACTAATTTGAGGGCAAGGAATCCATTTCTGAGGTTATTTTTGTGATTAGATGTCTCCTTGACAAGATATGAACAAATAACAAAGAATTACAATTATATGCAGGTAGCTAATAAGTAAATACTATAATTCAGTCAGTCAGATTCATCCAAAGAACAGCTTCTGAATCAGAATCAGAGTCAGAGTTAGAATCAAAGTCAGCCTGTGAAAGTGAAGGGACTGGAATTGAAAGAGGAAGGGCGGGTTGTGTGTGGCGCACTGGTTTACAGTGGCCATTGACGAGTTCCCAGCCATGTCCAATAGGGGAGGGATGTCTTTTCATATCAGGATGACGCTGTATGTAGGCCAAGTAGTTGGTACGCTTGATGTGCTGAGTTAGACTATCGTCATCGGGATGCAGGCACATCAGGGATTTTTTCTTCTGCCCTTTCCACTTGGCTGCACGAGCCAGATCCAAGGATGAACTCCGTGCATCACCATACACGTAGCGGATAACATAGGACTTGAGGTCTTCCAAGACATCTTCATTCAATGGAAGACTTTCCCCACACTTCAAGAGGAGACTGCGGGCTTCAAGATTCTTTACCATTTTCTCATAGAGAAGTGTTTTGCCGTGACCATAGAAGCAGCTGTTGGCATCACAGCCAGTCATTACGTGAAATGATATAAGGCATTTGGCAATGTCCCCATCAGTGCACATGCCTCTGCAGAAAAGAAACTGCCTCTTTTTCTTAACACAAATAATGCCAGGGATATCATATGAAATAGAAACTGCCTGGATGCGCACATCTGTGTCCTCTGCATCAATGACAACAGGGTTGCTGTAGCCAGATGACCTCAAGGCTGCATAGTGCATAGAAGGACAGCATGATGGTATCGAACTTTTTTATAGAGTGGGGGGGGGGGGTGATGGAACGTTAATTAATTAATCAAAATCTGAAACATTCCACTTTTAATATGGATGGTCACAGGATCATGTGAAGTTGAAGAAACTACATAAAATATTGCAGTTGCTGCCAGCAGATATGGAGAAAGAATACATTCCCCCCCCCCCAACACCCCCCCCCCCCATAAAAATACTATAGAATTGTTTTTGCAAGTGCTTAAATGGATTATTAAAAGACTTAATATAAGAAGTTTGTACCAGCCTCAAGCTCTGACCCAGCGAGATGCCTATTAAGAATAAAATGCATGAATGTCTCATACATAAGTGTGAGGCAGCGCAGGGCCCGCCTATAGTGCTTTCCTCTTAAGGCCTGATCCACTGAACCCTCAGCTATAACACTAGCAGCAATCAAAACTTCAGCAATACCACTCCCTTTACAGCGCTTGTAGAGGGTCCAAGGAATGGAATGATATTTTTATACTCCTGTGGATGCTCACTCTTAATCTCAACAAGCAGTGTGTACACTGGTTGATCACCGACAACTACTGCAAAGGGCATGTGCTTTCTCTCCATCGCTTCAGCATAACATCATTGAGAACTGGCTTTTTGGGTGGTTCAGGGTAGGTCATGAAGTAGTAAGCCTTGCACCTCTCTACAGGGTCTTAGGTCAAAGCCTTAAAGCCAGCAAAACTGGGAACTCTCTGATCAATAGCTGCAGGTCACTCACCATCTGTATCTGCACGCACCAGTGCATGAATAACATTGCGCTTCCTTTGAGGCTCAATATCTCCAAGGGCAGGCTGCACCCTATCACTGACTGGTGGCTCTCCACGCTTGTAGGTAATGTAGTTGTCATGGGTCAGCATCCCTGTTGCTATCTCCTTCAGTGTTGACGATAGGACTTTAGCATGTTTAACCCGTTCACCACACAGAGGACCATGATACTCCAGGGTGACTTGCTGAACATACATCACATTTGTGCGATGTGATGTGTTTCCACCAGTCAGCGTGTCATTTCGAAAATCATCGTTGTCCACGATGATGACCCCAGGCATATCCTCAGTGATCTCGTTAGGATAGTCAGTGCAGAGTTGGAGGTCATGCACTGCCCATGCATCTCGCAGGAGGAGAACTAATGCGTAACCTATGCAAACACCCGCTTTGTGAAATGTATCAACTAGCTCTTTGCTACGTGTGAGTCCATGCAAATTCATGCTTAGGTTGATTGAAGTAGTTGTTGGACTGCCGCTGACATAGTATGTAAGCATTGAAGCTAATGCAAGTGATTTGGCATCAGGTTTGGCTTGACCAGGTTTTTTTTATTAAAGAGATCAGTTGAACAAGAAGAGGGGACATATCTTCCTCTTGCTCAAGCTCACTAACCTGTGGAGGCCAAATAACTTTAACTGTTTGCCTGATTTCATCTCTCAACTTGTTTGCCACAGTTTGTATTAGCTGCTCAGTGCTAATCCCTAGCAAAGAGATGGCAGCTTCAATGTATGAACTACTGCCGCTGGTGTCATACACGACCTCACTCTGATTTTTCTGAGGAGAAACATAAAAGCCGATGCCAGCACCAAACTCTTGCATTAACATCTCCTTCACATAGCTTGACTTGACCCCCAATATAGGTAAACCATATGCGCCAGCAATGCTTTTATAGTCACGTAGTAGACCCTGAATTGTCCTGATCTCATGGTCATCAAATATGACCTGACGAGCATGGTCTCAGAACATGGTCTGTGCCTCACGAAGAGTCACTTCATGCAGGAGAGGGAGCTTTTGTTCAACTGACATTTTTTGATAGGCACCTACGTATTTAAGCCAGCATTTTTGGTGGTACCTTATCTCACTTGCAAATGGGTCAGTGATTGAATTTATAAGGCTGTTAATTCGGTCCCTCATGGAATCATCTTGCAATACTATGGTGTGACTTCTAAAGGCATTCCATGATGCTTTGTAAGAAAGGAGAAGCCATTTGCCGGTTCGTTCAGGGTGTTTGGTATCTTCAGGTTTCATGCACCACACACAAAGATGTTTGTCATGCACAGTACCTGTGCTTGATCGAGTGGAATCATAGGTTTGATTATCATGAGATGCTGATTCTCTCTCCCGCTTTCGCTGCCTCATCTTGGATCTATTCAGCTTCTGCGAACTTGCTATATCAATTCGACAATTATTGTGTACATATTTGCCACAGGGACCCAGATCCAAATCCACAGTATCATACACATTCTCAAACTTATCACAGCCCTTCCAGTTTAAAGATTTAGATTTGAGTTTTCCCCATACTTCTTTAGTTATGTGGTCACATGAATCTGATGCCTCACATGGTTTCCCACATTGAAGAAGGCATTCAAACTGTGTAGAAGACATTTGATTGATGAGGATGTGCACCCTGTGTTACTTGTCCACCCTGGCACAGAAATCTTAGGTATCTGAAAGAAAATTATCTAGTTAGCTTATTAGAAAACTGTACAAGAATAGAGCAACTAACCAGGACAGAGATTTGAAGAGCCAGAGGCCAACCGAGAGCTGTCACATAGGTTGCACAGATGGACAAACAGCAGCTGCATGTGCAGGATCTTGCAAAAACTACTTAATTAGTACACAAGTACATTTTTATCACTAGGAGTGATAATTTGGAAGAATCTGACTGACTGAATTACAGTATTTCCTTACTATGTACCTGCATATAATTGTAATTCTTTGTTATTTGTTCATTATCTTGTCAAGGAGACATCTAATCACAAAAATAACCTCAGAAATGGATTCCTTGCCCTCAAATTAGTGAAAAAAGAGATATTGGTGAGTTTTTAAAACCCTTTGATTTTTTTAATATGGCCGCCAGTGGCCATTTTAGATTTCACGCTCTACTGAGAGTTGCCCAAACTTCTCAGAGAGGCGGGGGAGCTTATTTTGTAATAAATACCCTAAAGTACTATAATCCACCATCAAACTTTGGTAGCCGGAGGTTGGTCACGGAATCACTCATTTTGACCCTACTAATATAAGGCCTGATAAATTTAACCTGCTATTTACAAATTAGATAGTTCATTGACAATATTAACCACTCCCGATTTAATAGGTGGAGAAAATACTTGGGTACCGTTTGGTACCGTTTAACCACTTGGTACCGTTAAACCACTTGGTACCGTTTAACTGCTTGGTACCGTTTAACCATGCACCACTGCTTTACGGTACCGGCAAAAATGGACAAATCCCCAGCGTTACTATACACTAGCTAGCTATTAAAAAAGTAACTAGTGATGTGCTTGAGCACAAATGGCGAGCGAGCCTAAAGACTATAATATTTTTATACGAATGATTTTGACTTCTAACACTGAAGCTACTGATAAAGTCCAGTTTTTTTATTTCGCATACAGGGTAAAGGGATTTCAGTGCCATAGTAACAACTCTCTGCAACTGCTTGAATTGAAGGGGGAAAAACAACAACAAAACAATACACGTTATTAGTTATATTCTTTAGCTAAGTAGTGGTTGTAACACACAATGCTTTGACAAAACTGGAAATGCACCTACACAGACTTACCTTCGCAGTAGTCTAGTGGACAATGTATTTTCAAGTAAATACTGTTGCGCACGGCTTATGACAAAGAGCGCATTGACTTATCACTGCCACTAACTCGAATAGAAATGGAAGTCCCTTAAGTTTTCAAGTTTGAACTGCACCCGCAAAAGAATTCAAAACGGTAAACAATTCCATTTCTAGGGTGATACGGGTACTGATCGATAAACCAGAGGATTCTGTTTAGTGCAATTTGGGACGGGGTCGACCACATAACTAACACAAAAACGCGAGGGTCAAAGTACAAAATGACATACGTACGTCCAAACATAATTTGGCGAGCGAGCGTAGCGAGCGAGACACTTACAGGGGTAACACAATCGAAAATCGGGGATGTTTATTTATATATATGGACGTACGTATGTCATTTTGTACTTTGACCCTCCGTATTTTTGTGTTTGCTCGGCGTTCGACCACGTCCCAAATTGCACTAAACAGAATCCTCTGGTTTAGCGATCAGTACCCGTATCACCCTAGAAATTGAATTGTCTACCGTTTTGAATTCTTTTGCGGGTGCAGTTACAACTTGAAAACTTAAGGGACTTCCATTTCTATTCGAGTTAGTGGCGGTGGTAAGTCAATGCGCTCTTTGTCATGGTTATAAGCCGTGCACAACAGTATTTACTTGAAAATACATTGTCCACTAGACTACTGTGAAGGTAAGTCTGTGTAGGTGCATGTCCAGTTGTGTCAAAGCATTGTGTGTTACAACCACTACTTAGCTAAAGAATATTACAAAGGAAACTTTTAAATAACGTGTATTGTTTTGTTGTTGTTTTTTTCCTTCAATTGAGAGTTGTTACTATGGCACTGAAATCCCTCTACCTTGTAGGCGAAATTAAAAAACTGGACCTTATTTTCAGTAGCTTCAGTGTTAAATCATTCATATAAAAATATGCTTAAATCAAATGTCATAACTGCTATTATAGTGTTTGCATGAAGTAAGCTAAAAATAGTAACATTTTATGTTACCTAACTATCAGGCTCGCTCGCCATTTGTGCTCAAGCACACCACTAGTTATATACAAATAAATTTATAAACATCCCCGATTTTCGATTGTGTTACCCCTGTAAGTGTCTCGCTCGCTACGCTCGCTCGCCAATTAACTTGACGTAGATCAATATGAATATGTCGTGCAACGAAACGTTAGACGTTAATGCCGTCTTCACAAGAGAAGCTAAATAATAGTTAGGCGCTCACAGCGCCTAACTAATTTAGAACCTAGCAACAGTTCCTAACACCACAATTGGAGGGACTCTACATATAGAAGCCCTGCCCTGAAGGCGGGGGCACTACATATAGAATCCCTCCCTGAAGGATTATCGCAACTATCGCAGTCAGCAAAAAAACATTATTTGCTTACGTGAGTACGGCGTGACAATAGGGCGTTACGAGCATTCGCTTACCATCATAGCTACGGCCTAAATATAAACGGCTGCCATCTTCGAGATCCTCTATTTGTTGGGTAACAGAATGACTGATTGACTGAGGGAGCACTGTAACCCTCTCGCGCATGCGCGCTGAGAGTTAATAAAGCGCACAGATGTAGCGCGCTCACAGGAGCTTTAGCCGTTTTTATACATCTGGGAGAGACCAAATTTCAGGACTTAATCGGATAATGAAAAAGAAAGGAGTGATTATTAAAATTCTTAGCAACAGATGGGACAGAAGATGCAGAATTCAAAACATTTGTATCACTTCTAAAGCAGCTTTAATTACCCTATTTAGTCTCCAGTTTCTTCACACTCTATATGGATTAGTGATAAATCCCATTATCTATATCCTACAGAAAACATGGTTGAGTTATTTTCCTTTATTATATGCTGTTAATGCAGCCACATTTTTATTTTATCCTTTGGCTGGTTACTTCGCTGACAATGTGATTGGCAGGTATCAAACTATCACAAGAAGCCTGGAGGTGTTTATAATATCTATATCTATGGCAGTATTGTTATTACTGTTTACTATCTGTCCACTAACAAAATTGCTAACATTATCATTATTGGGATAACAGTACTACTATTGATATGTATATTCCTTAGTGCTGTCAGTGCCATTGGGTTCATGGCTAACATTATTCAATTTGGTATGGAGCAGCTCTATGACTCACCTGCTGATCATCAGAGATTATACATATACTGGTATGTATGGATAAAAAATTCTTATACCTTATCAACATACGTGCCATGGAATGTGTTGAAAAATGCACATAGCTTTAGTTTTGTCAATCCTTCTTCTAAGGAAGTTGCTACTGCTACATTTGTCCTTACATTAGGACTGTTATCATTCAGTTTACTTGCTCTCTGCTCTTTAATAGTCCACCGTAAGAAGGAGTGGTTTCTCATAAATCCATCCAGAAATAACCCTATTAAGACAGTCTATAGAATAACTCGCTTTGCCAGGCTTCACAAAGTTCCTGTCAATCGTAGTGCATTCACTTACTGTGAAGATGAGATACCCACTGGACTAGATCTTGCCAAATCCAAATATGGAGGCCCTTTTACTACAGATGAAGTAGAAGGTGTAAAGGCTTTTTATGGAATTTTAAAAATAATTATGTGTCAGGGTATGGTGTATTTTGCATTTTACGCTTCTAATCCAAATGATATATTTGAAAACAATGATCACTTTGTTGTTGATGGCACTGTTATATCTTCCGCAATTGGTCTGATATTTGTGCCTCTGCATTTGTGCGTGTGTAAATTGTGGTGTTGTCCATATTCTCTTAATATGCTTAAAAAGATAGGTTTGGGAATTCTTCTTTTGCTGGCATCACTTTTAATGTTATTTATTGACATACTCCTGAAAGTTGACAGTAATGACGGATCGGAAGGTTGTGCCAATTCATGGCGAGGTGTTGACACAGTAAGCTTCAGTTCTATATTGCACATAATTCCTCCAGTATTGTCAGGAATTTCAATGCTGTTGTTAAATATAGGACTGTTTGAGCTTATCCTCCCTCTATGAATGGGCTACTGATTGGACTGTCTTTTACAATACATAATTTCATTCAAAGCTTCTGGGCTAAAATATCCCAGCTGTGGCTTGACATACTATGGATTAAATATACTTGTCACTTTATATATGTGTACTTTTCTCGAAAGTACAAGTATCGTCAAAGAGATGAAATTTGTAACGTCTATCGCTTTGCAGAAGAATATTACTCAAGACATCAAGAAGATTGACTGACATTGTATTCTAAACCAAAATATGTTGTAATCATTATGACATACAGTACTGTGTCTTATGTATTTTAGCATTTTTACGTAGTTATAATTATTTGTTGTGTCATTTTCACTCCATTAAGTATTAAGTGAGGGTCTAAATTAAAGTAATTAGAACTTTGAGACAGAAGACGATGCTCAAATAGTTTCAGAGTTAACATGTCTCACTTGGACACCATCAACATTCAATTTCAAGACTATTAAAGTGTTGGGTTTGGCTCAGCATTAGGAGCTTTTAAAACAAGTATATAATTGACAAACACAAAGTGACTAATGCATTGCAGAAAGTCCTTCATCCTCTATATTATACACAATTGAACATAAAGAAAGACCTATAAATTTCTGCACACACACATCTTTTACTTTAGCTTGCTAGTGAAATTTACAATGAAAAAGAGTACGTATAGCTAACCAGTATCTCACAACTACAGAATTGTAAGATTGGTGAGGATTCCAAATTAGCAAGAGTGTGATCAGCATTGAATAGTGTTTGTAACCTTGATGGTATTGGACAAAGTGACTATGGCTCGGTAAAGTGACCTCTGCCTAAAATGACACAAACAACACAATTTATAAAACCACAGCATACTGAGATTTTTTGTTGTAATTGTTGTTGATTTTTAATTCCAACAATAAATATTTTCATCTTTGAGTACCATTTAATATCTGCAGCATTTTAATTCTTAAGATCATAGCTATATCAGGTGAGCTGACCAATCAGATTAGTTTGAACTTGATCAGAAAACAATCACTTGAGAGACTACCACATCTCTACATAATAGCCTAGCACGGGTAACACTCAGGTAACCTGCTATTCGGGATTAACAGGATAGGTAACACACGGAAATAGCACTAGACAGAGTGTCTGTGCTAGCTATGTACCTCAATTGCATTGCAGTTCTACTAGAAAATGGTTCCAATGAAGTCAGCGAGGGAACAAGGGGTCTAGTTTTGATATAGCTATTTAATATATGTATATATTACCTGCTCTGCAGTAGCAGAGTTATTACTTCTTCTTCGAGCCCAGTCTTTTTGTTTTTTGTTGTTGTTGTTTTTGTCTCCTCGCCAGTTTCTTCAGATTGGATATTAACCACCCTAGCTATTTTCTTTTAATACCACACAATAAGATGATTGCTAAGAAAGTTCGTAGTTACATAGATTAGTCTCGCGGGGGCCAGACCACCATGCCCCTTCCCAGTGAAGCGGTATGGTAAAGGGTCTGGCAAGCGAGACTAATAATTAGATATGATATTAGTGCCTCTGCATTTGTGTGTAAACACTTATTTAAAAATAGGTTTTGGATTTCATTTTTTGCTGGCATCACAATTTATTGGCATAGCTACTTTTGAAATGCTTATTCAAAACTGTTAAGTGTAATAGCTCTAATTGTATTCCACCTGCTACTAGACTAAGATATTTTAATTGTAGACTTGCATACTATGGATTAAATATAGCATTCACTCTAATGGCTCTCTTTTTACATTTAGTTTTCATAAAAGTACAAATGTCATCAATGAAATGAAATCCGTCACGGCTATCTCTATGCAGAAGGTAGCTGCGGTCTTCAAGAAGAGAATTGTGATAAAATATATAATTACATACAAAAGATGTTTGTGATCATAATGACCTACATTTAGTCTTTTGTCTTGTGTAGTTATTTAGCTAGCGATACTAAAGTAAATTTTTCATGTATGCAGAAAAAGTTGATATGGTCAAACTGTACTCATTACTTCGCACTAGAAAAGTCTTGATAGTGGCTGACAACGCAGTCAACCCTTTACCTACCGCTACGCCAGACCTGAGGCACGTACAAAGCCGCAGGAGTAAAGCGACCGATGCCAAGTGATCCCCAGTTGCTTCTTGATTAGCCTTATTTATTGCAGCGCCGACCCTAAATTAATATTGTGCCTACCGGTTTGGAGCCCGAGAGTGAGGATGTGAATGATGTGAAGAAAGTGCAGAGCTATTATGAAGAATTTCAGGCTGAGGAGTGGTCAGATATAAAACAGGCCCAAAAAACTTCTCTATCCTCAGGTAAATTATATGTTATTATAGAGTATGGTAAACTTACTAGCTCTTTGGACTTTGCCTTTGATAAAGGGAGTCTATCTTACAGTCAGTGGTAGTGAACAGATTTTCCAGTCCTAACAACTCTCAAGGTTTCTTAAGCAATTCTCCAGGTCTCAACTTTAGCTGACAAAAATCAAGCTTTTCTGTAATTAGCCCACAAACTGCTGTCAGTAGGTAGTCCTCAGATAAGCGTAAGTCCTTTCACTCTAAGGATTTAGTAGAAGGTGGCACTGGGAATTCGGAATTGGTAACAAAGAAGGAGTGAGTAAATACATTGTCTACTCAGACAGGGGAGTTGCGGATTCTGTATCAAAAGAAAACTTTTGGATGATGTGAGAAACTTAGCCAAATTGACTTGGAGTTCAAGACAACATCATTGCACAGAGAGAAGCTAAGATTCCCAGCAAGATAAAGTTTATACTATTGGCAAACAAAAAAGACAACAACACTTGTTTGCAAACAGCAAACACTTTCAGTTTTGTATTGTTTATTTTTATAGATTTTTAGAAAATTGGTGGTAGCCATGGAGAAGTTAGCTCATCAGGTACCTACCACAAATGAATTGGGCTAACAGGACACAAGTTACATTTAAAAAAACCTGAATTAACACAAATCTTGAAATGTGCTTACTAGAATCACCAGCTCAATAACTAAGCTAGACTTGAAAGTTTGGAGTCTTTTCTAGCTGAGCTCACACATCATCAGTCATAAAAAGAATTATTGGTAGTGAGTATTATTTATTCAATAGTGATGTTGTGGATTTTGATTTCTAAAACCATAATTGTGAAATCCTGGAAGTTTATTGCTTAGTATTTCCAGCATACCAAAGAATGATTATGTTTTGTCTGCATTGCACCTTCAGGGAAATCTGAAATGCAATGGCAAAAGGCTGCTAGAGACTTCTTAAGAGGTGCACCAGATAATTTTTTTGAAGATGAAGGAGAAAATGAAGTTTTATCAAATGGTGAGGATGAAGTTGATGGCGGCACAACATTCAAGAGAGAGCCATTTCTGGACGCTGAACAGCTCATACTGTCAGGTGAGCAAAGAATTATCTAAAGTATCATTATTCTGGTTACATTATTTGTAATCAGTGACTAATTCTCATAGGTGCAAACTTATTAGCAATGACGAAATCATTTATCATTTGAATTAAACTATTCCAAATCTTTATTTTAAACTAGCTTCAGTTTTGATTATTTTGATGGCTGAACATTTCAATATTATAGTCATGCTATGTGTTCATAAATACTTTTAAAAAACACTGTTGGCTGTCTTTCTTGTGCTCTAGTGAATTGTGAACTTCAGTTTAGTTATTTGATATGTAGACAATCATCTACTCATGCCATAGAAAGCTACTTCAAGTGCTTCAATATAGTTCAGCTTATAATATGTGAAAAAATTGTGCCTTTAATGATTAAAGCATGAAAATTGATACAGTATTAGAATACACACTAATTAAGGTTTTTGGCTATATGGACATTTGAGATTCACCCTGTAATAAAAGTTTCACCTCATTTTCAAAATGGCCGCCATTTTTTTTTTCATACTGCTGTGGTTATGCTAAATCAAGTTCATCATAGGATTAGACACTGATACACAATTCGTTAGATGAGCAGTATCATTGGCATTGTCTGCATCATGCTTATGTGCCTTTCGCAAAGCAGATTAAACATCAACATTGGAAACCAGCCCTAGTTTTATGACGTTATATGTCTGGAGAGTATTCCAATATTTTTTAGCTTGATAGAGTGGATGTGCCCTTCTATTTTAGTGTAGTGCTGTACAAGTTTGGCAGGTCAGTAAGTTTAAAGACAGATGACACTAGGCAAAGATCTCAATATAAGATTTTAATTCAGCTAAGAAATTTACTTGACAAAGTTCAGCGAGGCAAGTTCTTTCATTGAGACATGCTTCTTTTGTGGCAAACAAACACAAACTGGAAAGTCTTTCAGCAAATCAAAGTGATGTAAACGTCTGATAGTATGGAGGACAAGCTTTTTTCTAGCCAAATTGAGTGCAAATTATTGCACAAATCATTCTTAGTGCATAGTTTCATATCATAAAATAGAGCAAGAGAAACAAAATCACCATAAAAATCTCATGAGATGCAACAAATCATGGCATTGCACTATACAACTTCTTAAGTTTTCTCTTTACTTTCTGCACATGCTGTAGTTGGGTTTTGTCTGCATGAATCATGCCACTTGTCAGTGCTGCTTTAATTCCATTACCATCATCTAGACGTGATAAACACCTTGTTTTCAACAAGCAACCAATCTTACAGATATCTATCAGAAGGTCAGAAATTGTCTTGTAGCCTGCTCCCAGAGTTACATCTAGACTAAGCTGCATAAACACCTACTCCAATCTGAAGTGGATAGCCATTGCTACCTTATTCTACAAGTATTTTAGAGTTCACCAACCAATTAGCTATGTACTCATTATTATAGTATTTATTATTATTATTATTATTATTATTATTATTATTATTATTATTATTATCGCTATTATTATTAAGACTACTATTGATACTACTATTATTATCACTATTATTATTGGTACTACTATTGATACTACTATTGATACTACTATTATTATCATTATTATTATTGCACTATTATTGGGTGGTATTGATTTTAAAAAAACAGAACGTGCAAGATTTGAAGATCAATCCTTCTTCTGAGCGCGCAATTTCTAATCTTAAATTCCATTATTTCAGTAGGAGAGTATTCTTATACATACAATGAGATGTCCATGTGAGAAAAAATACATCCTAAAATTTTGTATAACTGTACAAAAATATTGATGATTGTGTTTTATAGAAGTGATATTTTCACTTTTGGATTAGAAGGGGGACATGTAAGAAGGAGATGTAGCTATTTTGAAGGATTCTTCATATACTTTTTACCAGATAAAGCAAACCTAATCGTTCAAGGCAATGCAGTAATAAAAGTTTTATAGTTTGTTGTGCTATATATTTTGTTGAACATCTTTGTGTATTCTATCAGAGGTAGATATAATACTTTTAATCAAATTTGAATGCAATACAAAATGTTACATGAGACATAACCAAACACAGATACAGATATTTATTTATGCCAGTGTTGACTGGAATTCAGATTTATGGCCTAATTAGGAGAAGAGTTCGATAAACCTTGCTGCATACATCAACTTGTGGAGTACAATCTTTAAATCACAACCATAATGGTCTAGTGGTTTTAACCACAATGTTCATTTGTTCTGTTGTTAATAAAAATGGCTCCCTGACCTAAATATCTAGGTGGCTGTAGCTATATTAAACATTATTCATGCTTACCTTTGTCTCTCTTCTTCTGACCTCTCTGTACAGAGCTGCTATTTATACCATATGGCAGGATATGAGCATTAATATGTGAAATTTAGCACCTTCCCACAACCTTCAGGTATATCAGCTAAAAATCACTGACTACTATTTTGTATAACTTAGCGTTAAATTTGCAGTACCCAAAATGTAACTTAAAATCAATAATTTCTCTGTCTAAATAGCAATAGTTACATGCCGCACCCCCGACAGAATGAATCTGCAGTGTCCCTATAGCCAAAAATATTTTCAAGTACATATTCTAACTGTGTGCTAAATTTCATGGTTTAATCATCAAAGGCACAATTCGAGTAAAATTCTGCACATATCAGCTGGAGCATATACCATAGACTGTTTCCCTGTGAATTGCACACATGTACACAACTCACATACACACACACACACACATCAATACTCAAGACAAGCATAGACCACAGTTGCTAAGTTACTAAGTCAGTGGGCCACACCGCTACCCAAGGTTGTGCTTATCTGTACAGTGGTGACTCTGCGCTTATCTGTGTGGTTTTAGCTTACTAATCTCTATGAACATCGCTCAGTATAATGTAAACATCCTATAACAAGCAGCTATGTAGCTACTTCACTGATAAGTTGTCTAAAAAAAATTTACACAACTACTTGTCATGATATGACTGTACCGATTAATACAATCTTAAATTCATTTATTCTTTTTATTTTATTATAATTTTATTTCAGTATCATTTTGTAATTTCATGACCTATATGCAAGTAGTTTGTTTTGTTCTTTGTTGTTGTTTTATCAAGTGCATAAACAATATTAAAGTAAGGTTATTATATGATGACTATAGTAAAATAATTTTTTTATTCAATCAACGATGAAGATGGAGTAAAAGATTCTCTGATGTTACAAAAACCCTTTGATGTCCAAGTAGGAGAGGGAGTGATACACAGTACCGTCTGCTACAAAGGTGCCTACAATTCCTCCCAAATCCCGATCCTCCTCATTCACGGTATCGGTGGAGCTATTCCGTCGTTCTACAAAATGTACGACCGCTTGGCAAAGGACCGACCTGTGTATGGCATTGACCTACCAGGATTTGGCCTCAGTTCAAGGATTAAATTCCCCAACAATGCAGAGGGTTGTGAGAAGATACTGGTAGATATGATAGAGCAATGGAGGCAGCACATGAATATTGAATCCATGGTCGTGATTGGCCATAGCTTTGGCGGGTACATTAGTTTCAAATATGCCGTAGAATACAGGGAAAGAGTGAATCACTTGTGTCTCATTGAGCCGTGGGGGGTCATTCCAATTGAAGAAAAAAATGCTAGAGGCCAGATGCTGAAAAAGATATGTGGAATTACTAAAGTTAATGCACTTGACACTTTCCGGAAATTTGGAAACGAAATTATTGGTGAGTTAAATAGAACAGCAGATTAGTTATTCTTACACATTTGCAACACAGAAATTTCATTTTATCATCTAAGGATTGACACATATAGGACTATTACAATTATAAGAAATTTCATTCTTACACATATGATATGAAAGATATGCTTCATTAATTGTCTTCAATAAATTGTGTCTTCACTTCTAAGTAATACTGCTAAAATTTTGAACTACTATCCTCAAGTTGACTTACATTAGAAGTGGTTGTACAATCTAACACTCTTTCTCTAGTAAAGCTGCTATTCTTTATGAATCACAAGCTTGGCAGATTCTCAAAGTCACATGAGTACCAGATTAGATTCATTGCCTTTAACCATTTTGAAAACCACTAAAATCAAGATGCTCACCAACGTGGCCAGTAATATTTTATTATTGCCACCAAGCTTGAATCATGTGATTTCAAAATTCCTGATTTCTCTTTCAGTAAGTCGCTACCATAGTAGAACATAAAATAATATACATATTATGATAATTATACCCTAAACGATGTCTACCGAGTAGTGTCCTCTGACTCTCATGCCTCGCCCTCATGCCACACTTGTGAATCTGCCAAATTCTTATGCCCAAAATTAATAGTAGCTTGCCAACTACTGCAATCCTTTGCCACTTGGCTTTTGTGCATTGTATTTGGCATGCTTAGTCAAAAACATACATAATGAGAAACACTGTACATAAGATCATTATATTATTCTAAGTTAGCATCCTGAATTATATCTCATTAATAATTATAGGTAAGAGACTCCTGAAAAGAATGCTATCAGAAAGTGAAAGAGAATCTTATGGAAAAAATTGTCTGAGATATTTTGTAAAATTGATCCTCAATGGGAAGCAGTCGTGAGTTATTAATAGCTAACTGTGTTACTATTTTAAGCTCACTGAATGACATTTATAGTTATATATTTTACAAATAATAACTAACTTGATAAGATCAAATGGTGTGCTTAGGGCTGATATAAAAGCATAAATAATGTGCTATAGTATTACCAATCAAGAAACTTCCAAATTTTTCAGAATACTTCACTGTACAAGTCCCCATTATCCTCTCTAGCTATACAGCACTATTACTTTACTGCATAACATAATTGGCAGCACAGGAAGTGGCACAGCATTTAATATCATTTAACCATTAATCTAATTAATAATTAAACCTCATTGCTAGGAACATTTAGTTACCCGAACTTTAATTATCTGAACACTTCAGTAAACTGAACACCCAAAACCTAATAGTAGCACATGCAGACACAAATAGTTGCCTAACTATGCCCCTTCATTAGTGCTTTATAATGAGTTTCCTGTGGTGTTCCATTATCCGAACATTTCAGTATCTGAACACCTCTCAATCCCAATGAAGTCCTACTGTACTTGAATGATTGTGATCACGCACTTCATGTTAACTACACGTTATGTGTATTCTAATAGAGGCTTCAAAGCGTTTTCAGTGATTAGCCAATACACCTTCAAACGCCCGTGCAGCAACCTTGAAGATCAGCTACAAAATCTCAGTATGCCCATCACCATCTTATATGGCGAATCTTCAGATTGGTATAACATGAGCAAGAAATCACTCCAGGGACTAGAGGAGAAAGTTACTATCAAAGTACATGTATTTCCTGGCACTGGTCACCATATGCAGGTTCAAATGCCAGAAGAAATTGTGCAATTCATTCAGAAATCAGTTCTGGAAGTCAACAGTATGAGTTTATCAGAAATAGATGGTCCACAAGTTCCTCCTGAGATGGATCACACTGTGGTGGTAGAATGACTTCTCCCACATGAAGCTAACTTATTCATGCTACCCTAGACTTGTTCACGCAACCCTACCCTAATGCATTTTCATTCATTCACCATAATCTTATTCATGCAATTACATTCACACGTAACCTGTTATTTCCTACCTCACCGGTTTGGCAGGTTTGGTATACATTGGCCAGCCTCACTTTATTGTACAGATTTCATTTTATCTAAATACACTAGCCGAAGGCTCTGCCTAACTTTCCTCTCTAAAGAACTAGAACTCTGTCTGGGAGGTATCCATGGCTGACTAACCTAAGGATAGGAAAGGCTTGCCTCAACTTGTTCCAACTAGGAAGCTCCTTGACTGGAGTGTGGTGTATTCTGACAGTGACTTCTCTGGTGGCAGCTACCGTCGAGGCTCACGACCTAGCTCATCATACCACACACACAGATCACTACAGTGTGCCTAAATCCTTGATTCTTAAAGAGTCTGCAAAGAATTTGATTGTGAGTTGTCAGAATGGAGTTTTAGTTGCTTTAATTTTCATGGTTCCATTCGTGTCAGTCATTATTAATTAAAATCAATTGGCTCAATTCCTTATTCAGTTTAAACACAATTTTTAAATACTACAAAACAGTTGTCACTATTCCTAATTATATATTATTTACATAAAAGAAGTCTCTCTATAATATATAATATTATACACTTGGTAGGTTAAGTTTTCTCGACTTCTGCAGATTTGTTCAGCAGTAACTAGTCACATTCAGAAAGTACATATTAGAAAATTTTATTAAGCAAAATAAGAATTATAAAAATGGTGAGAAAAAAAGGCAATTTTTTGTCAATTCTTATTTTGCTCAATAAAATTTTCTAATTTGTACTTTCAAAACAATCACTTAATATTATTTTATAACAAAGTTTATTCAAAACATTCACTTTTATATGAATAAAAATGTTTAAAAAAAAGTTTAATGTCAAAGTAAAAAATGTTCCAGTCAAAGTTAATAAGAGGCGATTTCTTTCCGCCTAGAAAATCTAAATAAACAGAATAGAAGCTAGTTAAGACTAATTTATTGTAATTATTTTTACTAAGATTTTTTTTTTTAATATTCTGAATAATAACTTAAAAAAATTTAATAGTGAACACATTTTCATTTATGCATACTGGTCATTATTTCTGCACAATGTATCCATCTAGATTTCCTTATATTAGGTTTACATCAACTCGTGAGTCATGAATTGGAATCTCTGTTTATAAACTTACAATTTTTGCTTTTCTGTTGCCTCCTTTCGTATCTTTCGCCATCATTCCGTGGTCCATCAGCACTTTTTGAAGGATTCATATAGAGCCTTGATGTTTGATGTCAACAATGTAGCTGTTGTTTGTGTTACTGGCTGGATGGACCACCAGAAGGCATTCTAATTAATGTAAGAACTAGTGATGGTGAACCCATTGAACAGTTCCTGATCTGCCGGGTCCACTTGGTCTGAGTCTACAGTTGTCAGCTTTACCTCTTGAAACGCATGACGTGTTCTAAAATTACTAGTGTCACCGTCACTGTGCTGTAACAAAGATAACATTCACAGTAAAACGTCAGTTATCCGAACTTCAATTACCCGAACACTGAGCACACAAAATCTAAAAATAGCATGTGCGGACACGGAGAATTGTTTGACCACGCCCTTTGATTAGTGTTAGTAATAATACATGTTCTGTTGTGTACAGTTATCCAAAGATATTGGAACAGAGAACAGTTTGGATGTAGTTGTATTTTTAATTAAAAAAGACGTGTGTACTCCACTAACTTAATATAGAAATTACCGATTCCACGTCAAGAATGACCCTTCGAAATCATACCATTGACATTATACTGTAAATCTTTGATGTGTCAGAATTTATAGGTTTCACTATCTGAACAACTGAATTAGAAGCTGATATATGACACCATTGAAATATGTATATATGTACTAGCAAGTACCCCACCACACAGTGGTTACTAACTTCACAAATTAGGAATCTGTAGCATAAGGTATTGTTATCCTTTCTTATTATCCTCTACTACTAGCTACTTGCTTTAGTTACATTAGTCAACTTTTTTCTCACTTTCTTGACCCATTATGTAATGTTGTTTTTGTTAACTAAAACTAAAGCTAAATTAATTTAGTTACACCTAAAACATTTTAGTAAACTAACCAGAACTAAATTTCACATAGGATGGTAAAGTAGAACTAAAATCATAGAGCTGATGAATAAAAACTAAAATGATTTAAAAAACAAATAATATAGCTGACCATTTCCAGTGACATTGCTGAAAGAAGCCGAATGACCAGTGGTAGCTAGTCCCAGGAAGAAAATCCCTAAAATTAATGACTTGAATTTTTTTTTAAATTGAATTCTAAAAAACTCAAACTAAAACTAAAATGGAAGTTAGAAAATTTGGGGAAAAAAACTATAACTAGAATTGAAATTAGTGCATCGGAAAAACTAAAAACTAAAATTGTAGTCATTGCTGGTGAAAAAGTAAAAATAAAAATTAATCTTGAAAACAAAATTTTCAAAAAAACTAGAACTAAAACTAAAATGTAAATTGTTCAACCAAAACAACATTAATTATATTCACACACTAACCATTGTCATCACATACACACATCATTGTCATCACATACACACATCATTGTCATCACATACACATCATTGTCAGCAGTTAGCTGTACCAGTGGTGTAAGAAGATGTTTTGGTATGGGTGGGCTCCAAGAGTATATTATATTTGTAGTTTACAGGTGTTAATGGGAAAAATCACATTTTAGGATTGTGCCCGAAAAAATCATGGGGGGGAGGGGGGGGGGCTTCAGCCCCCGGAGCCCCCCTCCCCCTCCTCCCCTTCCTACACCACTGCAATATCGATGAGACTCAACTGACTCAGCTAATGAATTTCTGTTCTGACAGACAAGCGTATTATAACACATTATAGCATTTATTAGAAAAAGCTTTAAATTAAGACTTTTGGTGTCCCTAAACAAACAACTCAGTCAAAGCAGAAGTTATTTGTGATTGAACCAAATGGAGCTGATGACATGATCGCAATCTAAGACAGGCTAATAAATTATTGTATTAATTAATTACCACTTGAGGTACAAATGGAGGCACCAACTCTTTCCTGTCCAGTTTACTCCACTTGATTTTTTTGAAGAATGGGTGATCCCTTATAGGGAAAACGTCCTCTATGCACCCTAGTCTCCTAGATGGGTCTTTATTCAGGAGCTGTTGTCAATAGCAACTAATAATAAACTATTATGGGATATTATTGCAATCTCACTTACACTTAAAAGAAAATGCACCACATTTGGATCCATATTCAATGGAAAATACAAATGGCCACGAAGAATTGACTTGTATAATTCGTTCTGTTCATGTCCTTTAAATGGTGTCTGTTGAAGATATACAACAATATCACATCCTGCATTTTATTTATTTTTAAATTTTTTTTTTTTTTTTTTACAGATCAATTGTTTAAAAATATAGTTGTGGTAGTATTGATTTGTATTTGTGGGCATCCCATACTGTATGATGGGGCTTCCAACTGTCCTAACCTCATTAGGACAGCTATGAGCTAAACTAATACTTGGCTAGCTATAAAAACAATGCAATTTAGCAAACATTTTATATTGAGGAAGGCAAAATCACATCATTACCACTCACTTGTAATATTGCTTTATTATATATATAATATATACATATATAATTATAGGTTGGTATTTTTGCTATCTGTACTTGCTATTGTGTCTCATACCTACCAAACATACAGCCCAGATCTCGTAATTTTAATTAAATCTATTTTTTAAAAAAATTCTACTCTTTATACACAGTTATTGTCCCAATTCCTTTAATTAGAAATTTTGCACCTATGGCATTTTGCCTTCGTCCCCTGAATCTTGAAGATAACATTGGGCATTGTCTCTGAGTGTCAGATTAAGTTAAGTATTTTTCTTGCACTATTATATTAGCGTGCTTTCAATAGATGCTATACTCTCATACCTTTCCAAAGTTTTAATTAACTTACCCTGCCAATTATCATTTCATAGCACAGAATGCCAAACGACCACCAATCTACTTCAAAGGAGTAGTCTTGCATTAAAACAACCTGAAATTAATATAAATAATATAATAATTTCAATTAGTTTAGCTTTGGAATATTACTGGGGCTTCATGAGGGGGGAGGGGAGGGGGGGGGGGGGGGGGGGGACAGAAGAGAGAAGCAAGAGAGATGGGCAGAATGAGGAAGAGGAACAGAGGAAGAGGGAGAAGTAGAGAGAGGGGGCAGAAGAGAGAAGCAGGAGGGGAGGGGGGGGGGGGGGGGGCTCAGAAGAGGGCTCGAAGAGAGAAGCAGAGAGAGGGGCCGAAGAGAGAAGTAGGAGAGGGGGGGGGGGCAGAAGAGAGAAACAGGAGAGGAGGGGTGGGGAATTCGGGATAATTTAGAAAACGTTTTTTCCTATTAGGCACCTTCACTGGCAAATTCATGAACTATGCCAAGCTCTTATAGTCAGTTTCAATAATCTAATTTTTTTTATGAATTTCATATCTATGACTAAAAAGTGTAGTTGAACCTGGGGAATTGAAAAGTAAGACATCACTTTGAGGATATAAACTATGAATAGCAGGCATTCAAAGATGTGAAAGCACAGCTTACCTCACAACTATTTCAAATTGAGAAAGAAGCAATCACTAATATCTACATGATATTTTTAAAGTATTCTTCACGTTATCTGTTCCTTAGGAAGACAAGGGAGAGCCAAGGACCAGTTCATAGTTGAGTGGAAGACAATGCTACATAGCTATCTAAGCAGATTTCATAATCCTTCATGATGACATGTTTGAGCTATCTGCTGCAACTTTAGACTTCCATAAATACAAGTGCAGTTCCTTGCTCAACTCGGCTGGTGTAGCTCCAGTAGCATTAAAATTTAGTAACTGAAATATACATGGTGGTATCGTTAACAGGATAAGTTGGAAGAAAAGAATAGACAAATAGTGCATCAAAACAGACTTGATCATGTCTATTATAGAACACATGAGTTGAAAAAAAAGAAATACTTAGTAGCAAATGGCAAGAGAATAAGTTATCTTATTCAAAAAGAAAGTTCATTACATCATATGAAAAAAACAACAACATTAAAATCAAAATACTTTATGTAAGCCTAAATTATAGTTACGCACTATCGATTAGCAGATAAATATTCCAAATAGCTCAATATTAGAGCATCACTTATTGTACATGCTCACTAAACTAATCATGCAACATATAATATTAATTCATGCCAGCTTCTTAATTCTTAATGCATGCCATACTTGCCTCAGGCGCCATATACGGGCATGTACCAGTTCTGCCGTATGCCACAGCTGTACCAGGAGCTACATTTCCTACACAGGCTCCATAATCAGCCAGCCTGCAATGACCTTCTCTGTCAAGAAGGATATTCTCCGACTTCACATCCCTGTGTAAAATATCATACGTATAAATCAATAAATAAAAGTAATATCAATTAAGTGAACTGATGGTCTCGTTACCTGTGAATGATTCCGTTGCGATGGAGAAATTGAAGAGCCGCAGAAATTTCTGCTGCATAAAACCTACAAAGTAATTTTCAGAATATTATCAGTTATTATAAATACTTTATAAATATCTCAATAGTATTTTTTTTATTATTATTAACCCTCAGCGCGCATGCGCGAGAGGGTTATAGTAATCATCCCGTCTGTCTCTCTGTCTGTCTCTCACGCTTTGATTTTGGAGATTACTGACAATTAACTGTTGATTTAAGTAAGTCGCTACTGGATGATTGAAGAGTTGTTGATTTAAGTAAGAACTTACTCAGAATGAAGATTTTAAACCTTTTATTACAAGTGCTACTTTTTTTATTTCAGGCGAATTGTTGAGAAAACATGAAGCTTTCATATCCTCGCAGGTACCAGCTAATATGGGTAACGCCCCCTAGCATCACGTCATAATCATGTGAGTAATTAATTTCTTGCAGCCGGCGGTATTGTTTGCTTTATGCTCAGGGAAGTCAAAGGAGTTGAAAGAAGTGAAGTTTTGCATTGAAAATATATACCGGTGAGTGTTTCTGGCCAGTTTAGCTTCTTCTCTAATGAAGACAGCATTTCCATGTATCAATTTTATTGCTCGAGGTATACCAATGCCTCATTAAAATAGCTAACAGATTGCTTGTTCTTTTGGAAAGAGATTATATTAAATATTGTTTAATAGCACTGAGGGTTCGCACCTTTGGTGCTTCACTATTATTATTATTATTATTATTATTATTATTAATCATCATTACTACTTTCATGATTACGATACTAATTCTATTATTATTATTAATCCTCTTCATCATTTTGCTATAAATTTAACATCACATTATGTAAATACCTAGCTCTTTTCAGTTCAAATTTTTGAGAGAGGCGAAGATGGTGATGAAGAGTTCCTCCTCCCAAATATTCCATGACGTAGAACAAATGAGTCTAAAAACAGTTATAATGCATTTAAACTGAACAAAAAATTACAGTATTTAACTCATAACAATTTATGGCAATAGAAAGATGATTTAAGACCTTATAATGTGCTATTTTTCTTTTGATTTCAGGCTAATAAGTGAAACTGCCAGCTCCATGGTACTAGCTTTTGTGGGTAATGCCCCCCTACCATAAAGTAATGACGTAAGTAAATAATATCTTGCTGTTTGTTGTAGTTTAGCTTTATGCTGGGAAGCTAATGAAGTGCTGGAAGTGGAGTTTAACGTTAAAAATATACCGATGAGTGTCTCTTACTCTATAAAATTAATTTCCTCTTTCCTTTGTAACTTTGTACAGGTAGACTTATTCGAGCTTCATGCTGAAGCAAAATTGTCTTGACAGAACTCTGAATTAATAATCAGACCAGCCAAAACCATTAATCAAATACAAAAGAGAGAGGGAGGGAGGGGAGGGGGGGTGTAGCTAATGCCTTTGAGTTTTAACTTACCGAGTTAGAGAAAGTTGAGTGTAATTTAACCAAGTAGGGGCAACTTGAACCCATAGTCAGGATGTCCCTCTCCGCAAGAACCGCCTCCACTTTGTTGCGTCTCAACATCTCGTCCTTCTTCAATACCTTCATAGCGTAATGTTGCTGTGTTCCCATATCTTTAACCAGAAACACCTAATTGTTAGATTTTTAATTAGAATTGAGAAACTAAAATGTATTATTAAGGGAGTAATTGATTAAACTGATGCCTAGTATTTCGTAAGCTGTGAGTGGACATTGAAAGTGTTTGTTGCAATAATATGTGTACAATGTTCTCTCCAGAAGTAATTTCCACATCATACATTATACAGTAGAACCTTGTTTGTTTAGATCCCAAAGGTATGGGCACCTCAATCAACTGGGGCAGTACTATTAAAGAAAGTGTAACTATTAGGGGCAAGGCTACTGGATCATGCACATGCAAAAATTGAAATTTACAGCTGGATGATTAAAAAATTAGCTTCTAAAGCTTGGTAAAGTCTAAAAACCAGAAGAAAACGAAAATAATTATTGAGCAAGAAAATAAAATCACAAAGGTTAGTCTGAAATTTTCAAAGTTCCAAAGCCTACACTTGCAGACATTTGGAATCTTTGAAAAAGATAGCATATCTCCAATGACAATCCATCCCTAAAATAAAAAGCACAGCATTACAGGAGGCATCGTTTGAGGATCTAGAGTAAGTAAGCTATTAATGGTTCATGCCACAGAGCTAGCTCAAAGTGGTAATTTGCTTTGGGAGTGCATATTATTCTAAGTTATGGGAACCTTTTCTTAGATACAAGCACCCCCCACCCCCTCCTGGTCCCAGAATATCCAGATAAAGGGAGGTTCTGCTGTATCTATATTTTATTCTCGCAGTTAAAAAAAAAAAAAGAATTGAAGATTGAGTGATTACATCAATGTATTTCAATACACCTTGAATATGGCCAGATGGCATTTACTTATAAGATCGAGTTGAGAACACAACCACTGTTATTATATTGTGTGTGTGTGTGCATAATATGTATGTATATATATATATATTTATTGCAGCTTTGATATTTTTACTTGAATATTTCCGCATCACGCGAGCGTTCTGTATTCTCCCATATTGTACGGTTTATATTGTACGCTACTTGTAGCGCGCGCGTAGCGAGTAAAATCAATGAAAATTGTATTGTAACCGGTTGAGAAAAATTTCAAAGAAGCAATAAATCACTTATCACACTCGTCGTACAATATGGGAATGATATTTTACTCTCACGCCACATTTTCACTCGCCTTTGGCTCGTGAAAATATTTTGCGTGCTCGTAAAATATTTTCCCATATTGTACTCTGACTCGTGCTATAAGTATTATATATATATATATATATATATATATATATATATATTATATATATATAAGGAGTAAGCTAAGCCAAGCTTACAGATTTTTAGATAGAAGTTATTAATTTTTTGTTAATAATGGAAAATTACTTCAGTTATAATAATAAGAATGTTGTGGCAAACACAAGGATGCTAATGATCTTTATTAACCCTCAGCGCGCATGCGCCCAGAGGGTTACAGTAGTCCTAGTGTCATTAACCCTCAGCGCGCATGCGCCCAGAGGGTTACAGTAGTCCTAGTGTCATTCATTCATTCATTCATTCATTCTGTCACTCTGTCTGTCAACAGGCCACTTCTGGAAGGTAGGAACCAGCCAGGCTCTGAAAGCGGCATCAAACAGCAGTATTTCACGAAGTAAGTTCCTTTAATATGCCAGAATTTTGATTTTGGACTTCATTTTCCAGAAAAAGCGAGTCTTTCCAGAGCCGTGCGATCGTAGGCTTACAGCGGGAACCGCCCCTTAAAAAACGTGCTTGTCACGTGAGCCAGCTTGCAGGTTGCAAATCACTTTTAAATAGCTAACAATTACATACACTTAGCGTGAGGTGATGCGTTGCGTAGTCGTTGAGTGAGCAAGTAACTAACATAATAGTTGCTGGTTCGAATCCGCGTTGACAATATTTTTTTTTTTTCATCTTGTTTTTTTTTTTTTTTTTAGTCTTCTTGCATTATTTTTCTCTTTCTTCCTACTGTTATTATTTCTTTCCTACCTTTTCCTTTCTTTTTTTCTAACTAGCGCTGAGGGTTTGCACTTCAGTGCTCTAGTTCATTCGTTCGTTCGTTCTGTCACTCTGTCTGTCAACAGGCACTTCTGGAAGGTAGGAACCAGCCAGGCACTGAAAGCGGCATCAAACAGCAGTATTTCACGAAGTAAGTTCCTTTAATATGCCAGAATTTTGATTTTGGACTTCATTTTCCAGAAAAAAGCGAGTCTTTCCAGAGCCGTGCGATCGTAGGCTTACAGCGGGAACCGCCCCTTCAAAAACGTGCTTGTCACGTGAGCCAGCTTGCAGGTTGCAAATCACTTTTAAATAGCTAACAATTACATGCATTCAGCGTGCGGTGTTGCGTAGCGTAGTCGTTGAGTAAGCAAGTACCTAACCTAATAGTCTCTGGTTCGAATCAACCTAACGGTATTTTTTTTTTTTCATCTTTTTTTTTCATCCTGTTTTTTTTTCTTTTTCCTTTTGTCTTCTTGCCTTATATTCCTCTTCCTACTGTTTTTATTTCTTTTCTACCTTATCCTTTCATTTCCTCTTTCTTTCCTGTACTGTTTTTCTTTCTTTCTTCTTCCTTTTTCTTTTCTTCCTACCTATTTTCATTCATTCCTCTTCTTTATCATACTAGCTAACTAGTGAGGGTTTGCACTTCAGTGCTCTAGTTAATTAATTAGTCCATCACATTGTGTAACAATTGCAGTGGACAACTAGCATGTGCCTCCTTTACCAATAGCTATAGAGTAAACTATAGTAGCTACTGACTTGCACTGGAAATGCTTGGTTTGTCCCACAATGATAAATACATTTCCACATCATTGGTTTGTGGATTGGTCTGAAAGTGAGAATATAGCATCAAAGCAAAGCCACCTGAAAAAATAGGAAGTTGAGTGCTGTCTCACTTTCATATAGACAAAATTGCAATGTGGTTATTTGAGCATATAGCTATACATACTATATGTACAATATATCTTACTTTTCCATAACCTCCCCTTCCTAAAACTTGAACAAGTTCAAAGCCCGACTTTTTCTTGCTGTCCTTTTTGGACAATGTCAATTGTGATGAGTCATCTGTAGACACTAAAATATAATTTTGTTATAGTTTAGGTAGCTATATCTAATAATTAATCCAATCAAGTTAACTAATAAACTTAAAACTAAAAATATTCTTTAAAAAAATAATAAATTCTAAAATATTACCCAATTGTAGAGGTGACAATGTTAGTATGTATACATTTAGCTATTGAACTGATAGAAAAAATTCTTGATAGCTGATGATTTATTCCAACCAAACAAAAATAAATAAATAAAAATAAGAGTGTCATCTGTTATAATAGATTAAATTTAAGTGTACAATTTTAAATTTACTACAAGTTCAAGTTTGCACTATCATAAAAACAAAAAAATGATGCATTGTTGGTAGAATACGAAGAGTGCAATTGAAAAGTAAGAGTCACACTAACAACCACACTACAAACAATTCTTAACTAATATACATCTAATAGGCAAAATGTGTTAACATTAAAAAGCTATTTAGCTAGCTATTGCTAATAGCTAGACTTACCATCATCATCAACTCGTTGTTGTTGTTGTTGTTGTTGCTGTTGTTGAGGTGCAACTTTTCGTCCTTTCCTTTTGTTATACAGGTTCCTAATAGAACCAGCCCACCCAAAGCTCAGAGTGGCCAAAGTTGCACAAAAGGACTGAAGCTTCATTTGATAACACTTTCAATATGTTATCTATGCTGATAATTACAATACACATAAACTATGTACATTCTAAGAAAATACAAACTAATGTAATGTAATTATCTAGAAAAAAATCTTGTAATATTTAGGTTAAGTGTAGCTACTTTGCTAACGCCAAGCTAAAATTTTCAAATTAGCTAGCTATAAGCAAAAAAAGAGACAGACTTAAATAAAACTGCTGTAACTGACCACAAATGAGTTATTCAACTCAGTAATTCAGCAAATACTGCCTCGAAATCACACTATAAGTCACTCCAACTTTAAATCCATACCACCACCAGCTCGCAGCTAAGGAGTGTCGTTATACCCCAAAGCAAAGCAGACGCTATCTCCACCGCGCATGTCAATAGTCTACGCCCCCGCGATCCGGCACATATCCCATTTCCGGAGGTGGGTGTGGTGAACCAGTGTTGTTTTTCCTGACCTCTGCTCTATATATCCGTTGAGCTACCTACATTATAAACGACCAGTGCCAATTTTGTACTACAATAGATGCTGTAAATTGCAATCGGGTGCGGCTGGGGCGCCGTTGAGACGCAGCTCTAAACGTCATGGAACAAGCTTTAGCGGCCGAGTTAGGGCTCCCGCCGGGGGATAGAGTCGACCCTGCTTACGTCCGGAGAGCCCTACAGCTTTACTACAGCAACGAAAATGAGCTCCGCGCTGAGGCTGGGTTGGACGCAGCCGATGACGTAGACGGGGCAACAACTACTCCGTGGGATGTCACGGGTTTTAGAGCAAGTATGATATTGCTGCACTATCAATTGTTGCATAATAAAATATGTGGAGTAAATTTAAGTATAAAATTTGTGTGGGTGGGGGATTAACCTGGATTAGTCCCAGCCATGTGACCTGGATTCGGTGTAATCAAGAGCGTGTTGCTATGACAAGTGTCCCTATATATACTAGTGATACAGTGAACTATTCAACAGAACAATGTTGTCTTCCATTCACTCTTTCTCAGGTAGCTGTCTGATGCAACCAAGACATTACCATAAAGTAGCAGCAGGGCAAACTAATCAATATATTCATTTATAATGTGGTTTTGCATCACTCTGCTGGTATTAGCACTTTCCTGGCTATGAATATATTTAATATGTAATCTTTGGGAGAGGTCAATCAGGTATAATACATAAAGGGTAAAAAAAGCATTAAATTTTTTGTTTGTGAGGCGAAAATTCTGTCATGCAGAAGATAGTTCATAATTTTTTTTGTACCTGGTAGAGCCAACTGCGCTGGGGTTACTTGAAACTACCTAAACTATCCGACTGAGGTGGTAAGGACAGGAATAGCTAATGTCCTAACTAAATCCCTGCATGGTGAGCAATCAAGTGGTGATATTAGATTATATAGAGCTGTGAAAGGTAGTTTGTGTAGGATGAACAACAGATAACTAAAAGGTAATGATGACCACAGGGTAACTACGATAATGCACACACACGAACAAATCGCAGAATACTTGACATGCGCAGTAACTAAATAAACGTTCGATGTGAACAATGTTCGGAGAGTGATCCGAGACTACTCCCTGTCCAGACCTGCTTGTGAGGCTGGACCAAGGTACAACAAAAAATTACGTAACCATCTCCATTCATTGTAATAACTTCTACTGAGACAGATTTTGTCAATTTATTTATTGTATATAACCCGGTTGAAAAGATCTGCCTATGGCAGCATGTAACTGCAAGTTCCACGACTAAAGAAAGAAATATCACGTTAATAGTGTTCTATACTTCCCTTCATCACCTTCTTTTTCTGTGGAAATAATGAGTGTTCATTGTTGTACTGTATGCATTCCACATGGTTGCAAAGTAGTTTAAACATACAATCATTCAAATTCCATTGCCTCTTCGTGAGTTACACTTGTTTGGTGTTGTCTTGAAATAGCTTATTTCTAAATAAGCAAAGTATAAAAGATAGTTCTCTTTTTAGCTGTTGTAATAGTATATAGAAGCTATTTTTGCAGAAGTTGCATAATTATGCTTTCAATAATGTCATAGGGTATTATACACTGTGGAGCATCTGGACAAGCTAATAGATAGCCAGTTAGCTATATTTTAATATTTTAATACTGCCAGTTTAGCTTACACCCATAACAAAATAGTCTACAGGCGTGGCTTTCATTAAAGAACTTTTATTTTTAAAAATATTTTCAATGTAAATCTGTTATCACACCTGGAGAGGTACATCAGCTACAGATTAGAGTTTAAGCTCTGCATATTGTCTGAGTACAGTCTTGTCTGCCGGGCCAGTTACACTGTTTGTGTGCGGACCAACTTAGCTAAATAATTCATTTTCATTGCAGAGTCTGGAAGAGAAAGGCAAGAGGAAGCTAGAAGATTCTTGAGTGGCGCGGCTGGTGAAATATTTGAAGATGAAGTAGAGACAGCTCCAGAAGGACAAGATGCTGCAGATGGCAATGATGAGGTTGATGGCATATTGCCTCGGAAATCATTCTCAAGAGAGATATGTCTGGATGCTGAGAGGCTGATACTGTCAAGTGAGCAAAATCACTTTAATCCCGGTTACCATGGTTGCTGATTATGTTCTAGCAGCAAGAAGCATTGAATGGTGATTAAATTATTTTTTTAATCACTTTATACTGTGATTCAAATCAACCATTGGTGCAAACATTGCCTCTATTGAACTTTGAAAATAAACATAAACTAATGAATGAATAGAGGATGATTTTTCAGCTATTAAAAGTTTATTATTTGGTAGTACGTATTTGCAACAGTTCCCAATAGTCAAAGATTAATTAATCGCTTTTAATTTATATGTATCATTTATTTTTAAGTGTGGAAGGGATTTATAGTACAATAATGTCATTATTATCATTAATATTATCATTGAGTATCATCAATTTATAGGGATTGTTGAGGTTGCTTGTCTTCTTCAGGTGTGGTATTCTACCCCGAAGAAGATTGAGCAACCTCGATTGAAATGGTGAATTAAATTAGACCAGACATGAGTAGTCCATTAATTGATACTTAAGTGTAGCACATCAAGAATGACTCTTCAAAACATATTATTGCCTTTTTTGTTTTTGTTATTATTATTATTATTTACCCACTGTATACACGCACAGTACATGCTATAGACTCGATTGAACTGGATACATTTGACGTCCAAGTAAAGGAGGGGATGATCCACACAGTCTCCTACAAACACAAAACATCTTATTTCAATTCCCAAAGATCCTGTCCCGATTCCCAAGTGCCGATTCTCCTCATTCACGGCATTGGGGGCGTGATTCCGTCGTTCTACAAAAACTACATCCTCCTCGCCCAGTACAGACCGGTCTACGGCATCGACCTTCCGGGATTTGGGCTCAGTTCGAGAATCGATTTCCCAAACAATTGGCGAAAATGTGAAATGGTTCTGGTAGAGATGATGGAACAATGGAGGCAAAAGATGGGAATTGAATCGATGGTGGTGATTGGTCACAGCTTTGGCGGTTACGTGGGCTCTGAGTACGCACTGAAGTATAGTGCTATGGTGGACCACTTGTGCCTGATGGAGCCGTGGGGGATGTACCCTGAAGAGGAAGACACCATTAAAAGTCGCTACTGGATGATTGAAGAGTTGTTTGGTATTATTAAATTTAACGCATTGGAAGTATTCCGGGCCATTGGGAACGAGAGGATTGGTGAGTTGCTATTAATAGATTGCAGGTTGTATATGCTATTATATGATGATAATAATAATAACAATAATAATAATATTATTATTATCATAATTATTATTATCATTATTATTACTATTATTATTACTATTATTATTATACTATTAGCTACCATTATTCCTCAAGATAAAATTTTTTTTTAAAACTATACTACTATTTTTTTTTTTTTTTTGGTATGTTTTATCTGTGACAGGTCAAGTGGCTCTTAAAGGCATTTTGTCAAAGGACGACAGAGATCACTACGGGAAGGATTGTCTAAACTACTTTGTGAGGATGATCACTAATCAGAGGCAATCGTGAGTAGTGGAAGTGGGTTTTGAAATGAGGATCGGAAAAAGTTGGTACCAAATGTCGTAATTTTACATTATGATGATGCTAATGATTCTGGTGATGGTTATAATAAATGGCAAAGATGGTTGCAAGATACTGGAGATTGACTATGATGTATTGGTGGGATGAGTGTGAGTAGTGTTGTACGGTATATCGGTATTTTGTTAATAAGCGGTATTTTAAATCATACGATACTATATTTTTTCCACCCTCAACCCGGTATCGTTACCGGCGTTATTTTATTACCGTGTCCGCGGTATCAATAAACGCGCGTTTATTGCAAAAATTAAATAGTCACGTGCAAAAATTAGATCATCACGTGCAAGTTCCATGTAAGTAAATTTTCAAATCGCCACTTGGGATCGCCGCGTGCAAGTTTTCAGATCGCCCCGTTTAAGTTTTAGATCGCTTGTTTGTGCTTCGGTGTAGGCTCAAATGGCTACGATAAATAGTGGTGGTGCTTCTACTTCTAGAGAGGAGTTAATGTCTAAGCCAGGGACTAAGAGTGAAGTATGGCAGTATTTTGGACTTGCTAAAGGCCCTGATGGTAAGGCGGTCAATGATGGTGCAGTCTATTGCAAGCTATGTGCCAAGAAGGTGACTGCAAAGAGTGGCAATACTTCAAATTTAAAGGCACATTTGAAGAACAATCATAAAACTATTCACTGTCAGTTACAGAAGCCTTCAGCCACAGTGGCTAAAGAAAAATCTTCCACACCAACACTGGTATCTCTAAAGAATGTACTACCATATGGACATCAGACACAGAAGTACAAAGAACTGAATGAAGCTGTGGCTCATTTTATTTGTAAGGATGGATTGCCAATATATACAGTTGAGAAGCCTGGATTTCGAGCCTTGATTCAAAAACTGGACAGCAGGTATGAACTTCCTAGTAGACCACAGTTTTCAAGGTCAATCATTCCCGATTTGTATGCTTCAACTAAACTTAAAATAGCTCAAGCAATTAAGGACATTAAGTTCTTTGGAGCTACCACTGATATGTGGTCCAGCATTGGAAGGGTACCGTACATGAGCTTTACAATACATTTTATTAGTGACGATTGGCAGCTCAAGTCCTTTGTATTGTCAAGTACGTTTCTTCCCAAAGACCATACTGCAGATGTTTTGGCAGAAGCCCTGGAAGAAGTCATGACTGAATGGAACTTGAAGTCTGACTCCCTTGTAAGTCTTACTACCGACAGTGGCACTAACATTGTAGCGGCAGCAAGAAAGTTGCGATGGAATAGACTTTCGTGTTTTGGCCACAATTTAAACCTTGCCATTACAAAGGCATTGAGTGGAAACAGGAGATGCGACCGAGCCTTGGGATGTGTTAGAAAGCTAGTAAGTGCCTTTTCTTATAGTTGGAAGCGAAGGAGAGAGCTCACGAGGGCGCAAATCACTCTCAATATCCCCCAGCATCATCTCGTTTCTGTGAGTGCAAATAAAGTATATTTAGTAAATGATGTAGATAAATGTACGATATAATACAACCTTCATCATATTATACAGGTAGTACAATGCAAATTAATTGAGGATGTCACTATCCAGATGGGGATGTTATTTTGAAAGTATTGGGTAGATATATTATAATAACATGGAGACAGTAAAAGTATTAATTTTCCAGCATATGTGTGGTACCTAGATAAAATGGGGTACAGATAAAGAGGATAGTTAATTAATTCATACGTATATATTTGATAATATAGGATTGCCAGACAAGGTGGGACATCGATTTTAGTGCAGAAGACAAGTGACGTCCCCCTGACAAATGAACTTCGATCGAGTATCATGAGGGACCTGTTGACTCGGAATCAAGATCATGACATAGTTCGTCTGCTGCAGACATCCTCATTTCTTGACCCACGATTCAAGGAACAGTTCATTGAAGATGTCCGGGGCATGAAGGATGCTGTAATGTCTGAGGCTGTACGTGATGTTGACACTGAGTGCTCTTCGTCTCCAGTTGAGTTCCCAATGCCACCACCTACAAAGAGAATGAAACGATCATTAGGAAGTTTATTGAAGCAAACTACAATGGAAGACATGAGTGAAGCACCAGCAAGTTTGACACCACAAGATAAAATTAGTAAAGAAATTGATTCTTACCTGAAGGTTGCAAAAATAGATGCAGAAGAAGATCCCCTCAAATGGTGGTATAACAATGAGAGTACCTATCCTTTATTGGCAAAACTTTCCAGAAAGTACTTGTGCATTCCAGCTACTAGCACCAGCTCGGAGAGAGTCTTCAGCAAGGGTGGACAAATTGTCACTCCACGAAGAGTTTTGCTCAAACCACAAAATGCAGAAATGTTAATTTTTTTATCATGTAACCTTTAACCTTCACAATCACGAGACACAAATAAAAAATTTATGAATTTTGAAAAATATACTATATTTAGTAATACCGGGGTATTTTGATTATAGTATTGTGATATTTTGTAGGGCAATACCGTACAACACTATTGTGTGAGGATTATCCACCCCCAGCTTGAGTAATGGGGGAGGGGAGGAGGGGGGGGGGGGGATTATGAGCTGCCAAATCCCTGCCACCAGAGTTCTGTCCCAACAGCTGTAGCTAGTTCCTCATTAAAAGTTCAGTTATTCAACAGGATGACATACTGAAAGGTCACAACTGGGAGAACCCATATGAGTTAATATAACACAATGTGTATGACACAAAATGGAATTACTGCACATGCACACAATAAGCTGATTTGTGATTGTTTAACTTCATTACTAAAAGATGTATAAGAAAGTGATTAAGATGCTGGTGGAAGTCTTGATGAAATACATATGTTCTTACTGCTATTATTTTATTTAGAGTTATATACTAGTGGTGTGCTTGAATACAAATGGCGAGCGAGCCTTAAACCACACTATTGTTAAACGATTGATTTTAACAACTAACACTCAAGCTACTAAAATAAAGTCGAGTTTTTAAATTACGTATATGCAGTAAAGAGGATTCAATGCCATGGTAACCCCTCCCCGCAACTGTTTAAATTGAAAAAGAAGCAACAAAATCAAGTCACGTTATTTACAGTTTTCTTTGTGATATTCTTAATAGTAGTTGTAACACACAATACTTTCACACAACTGAACATACCTACGCAAGACTTACCTTCGTGGTTCGTCTAGTGGACAATGAATTTTCAAGTAAATACTGTTGAGTAGGACGGGGTCGAACATGGAGCGAACACAAAAAAACGTGAGGGTCAAAGTACAAAATGACATACATACGTCCACACATATATAAACAAAACCATATCCCCGATTTTCAATTGTGTTTCCCATGTAAGTGTCTCGCTCACTATGCTCGCTCACCAATTATTAATATTATTATTATTATTCACAATTTCTTTCTCAGCCTTTTTTTACTCATTAGATGTAATCTCTCTCTTCACAGGCTGTTGAATAACCTGAAATTTTATTAATTTATTATTGTTGTTGTTATTTATTATTATTGTTGTTGTTATTGTTGTTGTTGTTATTATTATTGTTGTTGTTATTATTTATTATTATTATATTATGTTATCATATTTTTTACTTTTATTTACAGAGGTTTCAAGGCGTTCTCGGTGATCAGTAACTTCACCTTCAAGTATCCCACCACACCTCTGGCTGATCAGCTCCACCGTCTCACAATTCCTCTCACCATCTTGTGCGGGCAGTCATCAGATTTAAGTAAAACTGGTCTAAAATCACTTGCAAGACTAATATGTGCCAATCGCAGAGTGAAAATTAAGGTATTTCCCGGAGCCGGGCACCACGTGCACGTTCAAAAGCCGTATCAAGTCGTATGGTTTATTCTGAAGTCCATATTACAAATTAATCTTCCGAAATTAGATCGTCAAAATTTTCTTCCTGAAGAGGACCATTTGGGTCACCTCCGGGAACCCCAATCCTTGATCAGTCACAATGTGTATACAGAGAATTTGGTATCAGATTCTAGGAATGCAGTTTGTGTTAGTTTGATTCTCATGGTTCCACTTTTCGCGGTCATTATGTATATAATATTTTATATCATGAACATTTTACTACAAGAATTTCTTAGTTTATAAATTTTATATATATTTTTTAATTCTCAATCACTTCATTATCATCAATTTAACGCAGCAAAAGAGAACAAGCAAAAAAGTAAACTTTAAATTTAATTGTGTGTGTGTGTGTGTGTGTGTGTGTGTGGTGGGGGGGGGGGGGGGGGGGGGGGGGGGGGGCCTCTAAGGATACGCGCGTTTAGCGGAAGTGCGTTTCGTATTTAGGCGGCTTTTAGCTGCGTTTATTGCTACCCGCTGCGTTCGGCCACTTTGTGTAATAATGGCTGAGGATGGTAATGAGCAGCCTGAGACTGCAGGAATACGGAGGGCTCTTTCAGAGATTTATCCCCCAGGTAAGGAGATAGTAAATCCTATAGAATCCCTGAGAAAGACGGCCCAGCTCTACCACAGTAGCGAGAGCCACCTACGAAAAATGCGCAAGCAGCTATCTGAACCAGCCAGGAGCTCTTCCGGAGCCTTTTCAAAGACAAGCAGGAAGGATATTTTTCAAAGTAAGTTCAGTACTTTTGTCAGTTTGTTGTTGTGTGGTTAAATAATTTTTAGTCTACTTTTGCAACTATTTTAGTGAACTATCAACAAGGTAGCTAGACAATAAAATTTCTTCTCCACTTTTAACTTGTGATTCAACTACAACTTCTAAATATTGTGCTTTAGCTGTTTAAAGTTTTTACTTACAATTCATTTATTCCTCCTATGGAGAACCTTTCCATTCCACAGACACAGCATGAAACAATCGACTATTATTTGCAGTTGTTAAAATAATGCTTCCTATTCGAGGCAATGGATAAAATGTATTATTTCTATTGCATACAGTAGTATACGGTGTTAAATATGAAATAAGCAATCTCAAAGTGTGAACTAGAATAAGAATATCAAAATGTGTGTTAATAAATCAAGAGCGCCTTAAAAAAAAGATTAAAGTCAAATAGTGAATTGTGGGTGTGATAGGAATGAATGAAGCCAGTTATGGGAGAATCCAGTTATGGGAGAATCCAGTTATGGGAGAATCCAGAAAACTATCAAATGCTTTCGGTTATTAATGACTTTGACCTTCAGCTTGTGTCTCGGAATGTATTTAAGAAATACTACCATTAATGAACCGAGGCCTTTCCTTGCATTCTTTGTTCTTCAAATTCCAACACATTAATTTAGTGAGAAGGATGTGTGTGGTGTAGTGGTTGTGCCCTTTTGCTAGGGCCTGAGGTCCAGAGTTCAAGCCCAACTCCCATCTAGTTTCCATCTGCCTCCCACCAGCCCCACAAGAGGAACAACTGTCATTTGAGTGATGAACAGAGAGGCTAATGTTTTAAAAATAAAAACCTAATTTGTCTCAGGAAGGGAAGCCATTGGTATGGGGGTGGTAGTTGGGGCAAGGTGGCCGCTATTATGACTTCTGATCCCGTGGTAGTATCTGGTCCAGGCCTTGCACTTTGACCAGGTCTGTACCAGGGAGAATCCAAGTCAGAATAATTCTACTAATGAGCCAGCAGCTGTAATCCTTGCTGTGTGTACCTGCTTGTTATGCAGTTAAAACTGGAGTTTTGTTGTTGTTGTTGTTGTTGTTGTTGCTGCTTACATATCTCATAACGTACTGCCATTCACTCTAAGCCAGATATATTCTACCATTTTTAAATGAGATATGTAAAACAATGCAGTCTTGCCACCAGCAATTACTGACACTAAAACTGAATTTCACACTTGATGGTAGATATGAGTGATTGCATCATCCATTTTAATGTAACAGTATCTTTACAAGCGTTAAAAAAAATATCGGTGGTAATTTTAAAACTCCCTCCCCTCCCCCTTTCGGGAAAGAATGGACCCAACTCTAATAGATACAAACTTAGCCTCAAGAAGAACCTCAGTTCAGAAGATTTCTGGTTTGGTGAAGTAATATATAATAGTAATATATATAGACTCTATGAAAGCTACCACAACCTATGAATACTGTATGTGAATTCTTCACTTTTTTTCTGAGAATGACTGAAATATTTTTTATAGCCCAAGAAATTCACACATGTATACTCACATGCACACGCACGCGCGCGCAAGGTACATCAGATGGAAGAGTAGTAGTACACATGCACGCGCGCGCAAGGTACATCAGATAGAAGAGTAGTAGTATACAATTGGTCACGCACTATTATTATTTCACGTGTGTTGGCATTCAGAAAATTCTCGTGCAAATGTATGTGTGTGTGTGTGTAACATTGAAACTTAGGACATAAAATCACTGCACTCCATGCACTAGCTGTAGATTCAACCATCCACAACGTGCCGTAAGTCGGTCTTTTACTGACATTTACACACACCATTGTCTCATTTTCCTGTGCATGGTCACTACACACTAGTAATACATCACTATTGATCTGACACAAGCCTCACTTGATAAGCCTGAGTGATGAGGTAATACTGCATCTTCTAATGACGATTTGATATTTTCTCGTTTTGATAGGTAAGAAAATGTATGGAAATCACAGCTTTGATCAAGTTCAGAATAGAGCTAGTCGACCTTTGAATATGGGACCACTACAAAGAACTAGTATATTTAACAAATCTAATGGAGAAGATGTGCCAGACGGAGCAAGTCTGCCTGTTGAAGATATGCCAGACGGAGAAGATATGCCAGACGGAGCAAGTCTGCCTGTTGAAGATATGCCAGACGGAGAAGATATGCCAGACGGAGCAAGTCTGCCTGTTGAAGATATGCCAGACGGAGAAGATATGCCAGACAGAGCAAGTCTGCCTGTTAAAGATGTGCCAGACGGAGCAAGTCTGCCTGTTGAAGATATGCCAGACGGAGAAGATATGCCAGACGGAGCAAGTCTGCCTGCTGGGGATGATATGCCAGATGGAGCATGCCTTCCAGTTGGTGAAGATATGACAGATCGAGGAATGGAGGTGTTCTACAGTCAGAATGGCTCTACATTAGGTAAAAGATGGTAATTTGTATATAACGGTGTTATATTGAGTGCACAATCCACAGAATCTGAAGAAGAAGATGATGAAGAACATTTTGATCCGGTATTGTTCCTCCGTGGTGCATCAGATGAGTTCTTCAGTGATGATGATGATGATGATGATGATGACTATGAAGATTATGATGGTTATTCGTCAAGAAAAATGTGTTTAGACGGAGGAGAAGATGAGCCAGACTTCAGTTGGCCGCAATTTCTGAAACCTACCAGAAACAGGCTGAAGAAATCTGAGAAATATGTGATGAAAGGTCAGAGGTTGTGAATGTAGTATAACTGTACAGTGCGCAAGCTGCAAAGGTTTCTTAAATTGTGGTTAGCTATAATCTTTTTCTTTCTTTTTTTTCATAATTTCTTAGCCTTCTTTTACTCGTGGCGACCAAATATTTTTAATTCTGTATTGTTTAAATAAGCCTTGAAAGAGAGAGAATACATCTAAAATCTTTGTTGTTGTTGTTGTTGTTAAGAATTTGAAAACAAGTTGAAAACGTCTGACGTAAAAATCAGAGACGGCGTCATCATCCACACGGTGCACATCTGTGACAACCCCCATCTCTGTGGCAACGGGGATTCCCCTGCATCTGCCACTCCCCTGGTGATGGTGCACGGCATCGGAGGGGCAATCCCTGCATTCCACAAGAACTACCACCACTTGGCTCGTGACAGGTGCGTCTACGGTATTGATCTACCGGGGTTCGGACTCAGCGAGAGGGTGGAATTTCCGGACGACCCCGACGGCTGCGAACGTCAAATGGTGGATATGATAGAGCAATGGCGGACGGTGATGAAGTTCGACAAGATCATATTACTCGGCCATAGCTTTGGCGGGTACGTTTCTGCCGCCTACGCTCTTCAACACCATGAGCACGTACAGCATCTAGTGCTTCTTGACCCCTGGGGCATGTTTTCACAGGAAGATGACGCCAGTAATGAGAAAACTAAGACGCTGATGAAGAAAATGGCTCAGAAAGTCTGCACTCACCTGAAGGTAGACCCGTTCACTAAATTCGCTTCTTTTGGTCACATTGTAGGTAAGGCTGAGTATTATTTAGAACCAGACATTGAGACAAGTAAAATTAAACATTTTTGAAAATTCAGTGGGGACTTGTAATTTCCATTAAATTGATGAAAAGTGGCAAATGTCACCATAACAATGATGGTAATTATCAGGAGGGGCAAAACCATTTTCAGGGGAACAATGCCCCTCCCCTCCCCCCCCCCTAAAAAAGCCAAAAAAAATCCCTTGGTAAAGAGACAGCTTTATTATTAAATTCAAATTATTTACGTCAACATCTATGTCCAGTTGTTGTTTTTTGTTGTCGTTGTTTTTTTGTTTTTATCATTGTTTTTGTTTTTGTTGTTGTAGGTAAAGTGATCTTGCAGTTCTTGATGGGTAAACGTGTACGCAAACTCTATGGAAAGACGTGCATGGACTACCTAATTAGGATGTACACAACAGGAGAACCAACGTAAGAAACACACACACACACAAATAAACAGACACTAACAAACACATACACCAAAGGTGCGAACCCTCTTGTTGTTGTTGTTTTCTCTTTTATCTTGTCTTTGGTGGTTACACTCTTACTCTGTAATAGAAGTGGTTCATACGCAGCGTGCCACTAATGTCTCTCATTAACCACTAGCACGTGCATGCTGTCTGTGTATTGTATCTTATTAAATCAACTTTTGAAATTATTTTCTCTGTGAAGTAAATAACATTACTTGCATTTACACACACACACACACAGTGGTCCTAAAGCATTCTCAGTAATCAGCAACTACACCTTCAGTTATCCCGAGAAACCACTAAAGGAAAGGATCATCAACCTTCTGGGCTCAGATGGCAGCGGAAGCAGGCCCGATCTCAAAATAACCCTCCTTTACGGAGAGGAGTCCAGCTTCTACAAGAGTGGGAGACGTTGCATCGATGAAGTGGTCAGCAAATGCCCCAACGTGACCGAGTACTGCGTGGAGGAGGCGGAGCACCATGTGCAAGTCCACAAGCCGGAAGAAATGATCGATTACATCACGACGCACGTGTACCCCAAATGCAATTACCTCGGCAACGGTTGCGCCCAGTCACCACAGAAACGACAACAAAACGCCAATGGTCTGGTCAACTCAAACAACAATATGAGGAACATTTTCTGCTAGGGAAATCAATTCCAGCTGAAAAAGAATCAAACGTCTAATCCCCATCCTTTTTCCCAACCCCCCAAGCAATTGTTTGGCATTAGGACTTCATACAAACATAATTTAAGCACTTTAGTAGTTTGCTTTGTTGTTTTTAATTTTTTGTCATAGATACTTCTGCTTTCTAATTAAGTGACATAATGTATGAATGTATGTATATTGTAAAGGACTCCGTGTACAAAATGTCGCCAAAAAAAAAAATAAATAAAATAAAATGGTGCCAAAAGATTACGTTTGCTTGGAAGATGAGAATAGTTTTCTAAAGTCATCATTAGAGAGTTTGCCCTTGGATGATTCTTGATCTTTACCTTCAGGAGCTCCGCCTCCTCCTTTAACTACTGCCCTGGGGACCAGCATCAGCTTACTCTTGCTTTTACGAGGTCTGTGAAAAGACATCAACGGATAATCTAATACAATACTCGAGGACAACTCCCGGAATATCAGAATATAACAGAACAGGCTGAGGTGGGGCTAAAGAGACACAGTCCTCTGACAGTGGACTCTCCAACTAGAGACTAGAGAGTGACCTCTATTTAGCAACCTTTCTGCTTGTCTCCCCTCCAATTAAAAATGTATTACTTATCACCTAATAAAGCAAACAATGGTTTAATTAACATAATAATTAGTTGTTAAAACGAGAAAAATTACTATTATTACAATTATTTCAGCCGAGAATGACTGAATCAACATCCAAACAATGCAAGATGTATATATACTTCGTATGTTAAACTACTCCAATTTCAATTTCCATTCCCCAGATATTATTATTAAACTTTAGTAAAGGAGTGTGTTTTGTTATGTGCAGGACAGATTACTGGAATAATACAGGTAGGGGTATACTCTAGGACAAAGTGAAGATACCCTGAATGATGGACCACCATGTAGTAATGCCTTCAACTAACTAAATTGTAATGTCCTGCTAGTTATTTGCAGTATCTGCTCTTCTTTTTATTAAAACTTACAGGGAACCTTTGCAAAACTTTAAGGATGGAAAGGTTTTGTGATCACAATCATGCCGACATGCATGTGAACATATACCAGTCTTAGCACACTCACACACAAACTTACACCGGCGCATCTTCCGGTTGCTGTAGCGCTCGTCGCGGAATAAACGTCGGCTTCAGGAAACCTCCCTCACTTTCCCTGACGGGCCTGCTCAAGTTATCCAACTTGGCTCCATCTTGTTGCACGGACTGGTCCTCAGCTGGTCTCCTAGGCGCCGACATGGCCACGCCTATCTGCTTCAGCCCCATCTGATGGGAGTCCAGCATAATCACTGCCTTCTGTGCACATGCCTGAAAGGAGGGGCGGGGCACACACGGCAAGCAAGAACTCGTTGACACTAACATTTTCATGCTGATAATTTTCATTAGAGGTGCGTGTAACCTTTTTAGTATAAGAAGATCTAAAAATCAATTAGAATCAACAACTGAATTGAGGATGATTCACAAATCACTGACTCTAGCTAATTTGAAATTCTCCAACTAGATTGGGTGCATCTAGTCTCTATTCTTGTAAGCATCCCAGCAGTGCTGTGTGCAAGACTTGTATAGAGCAATTTTATATTTTAAAAATCCAAAAAAAAATCAAGAAGGTCTAACTAAGAGGTCTCTACAATGTGGCATGTGTGGGTGTAGTGCAAAGTTAAGAACTACTGTGTATTTCTCAATTGTCCTTGCTACATGAGTTTGACTAACATTGGAAGAATGAAATCATTCAGCATATGTTCAGTAGAACACAAGTGTGTGTGTGTGTGTGTGTGTGTGTGTGTGTGTGTATGTGTGTGTGTGTGTGTAAGAGTTTAATGCGTGTATCTGGTGTCAGAATGCACAAACACAAACTATTCAATTCAAGTCAATACTTTCCTAATGTTATTACTAGTGGGAGCGTACGTGTGTGTGTGTGTGTGTGTGATCATTTTAAGTAAACACTGTTACCTTATCCTTGTATTCCACATAGGCGTAGCCTTTGGGTCGGCCATTGTTACCCCTGACTAGCCTCACCTCCTTCACCTCACCACACTGTAGGGAAATGAAGTGAACACAACAATAGAGAGACAGTGAACAGAGAGAAGAAAAATCACAACAAATCTAAATGACATTTCAGAGCAAGTTGATAGATGCTTTCAGAGTAGACTAACATGTGATCTGTCAACTACATACACTTTAACAACACATTACTACAGAGGACAAGTTCTGTACCAGGCTTTATAACTAAACCATCAGTAACAACCCTTCTCTGCTGGTTTCTCTCAATCCTCTGGTTTCTCATTCAAACCCTTCGCACACTCTCCCTCAATGCATTGCTAACTGTTTCATAGAAGATATCCCACTGAGTGTTGCACATGCGCACACACACACACACACACACGCACACACATGCGCGCACATGCACGCACACACACAAATGCATACACGCACACACACAAATGCATGCGTGCACGCACACATGCACATACACACATGCACACACACACATACACACACACACATGCACGCACACACACTGGCCTTATCCTACAACATATGATAAAAGTCCTAAGAAGCTTTGCTACGACAATTCTTATATGATTATAAAATTAACAATTACAGTACCACCAGTGAAAACAATACATACGTAGGACAAAGCAAGATGTGATGCTCAGTATATCTTCAGAATTTCACACTAATTACCCCTTACCAAATAAGCGTTGCATATCATAAGCAGTACATTGCACTCAAGCCATGTGGCATCTCCCCACTTGCCATGTATACGCCAATCTAATATCCCTTTACCTGTTTAAAGAGGTCTAGCAATGCATCCTCGGTGACGTCTCTCTGTAGATTGTTTACGTACACAGTACAGCTGTTGTCATACGCCTACACAAGACAAGATCAACAATAACAGTGCTCCAATTAAAGGTAAAATAAATTAGCTACTAGTGTATTTATGAAGTGTTATTCATTCCCTCAGATAGCACGACAACAGAATGCAATTCTGTTTGTCTGTAACGGAGCTGCAGTCAATATACCAGCATTTAAAATGAACATATTTGGCGAGCGAGCGAAGCAAGGGCGACACTCTCAGGGGTAACACAAGTGGGAATCAGAGATATTTGTTTATATAAGTGTGTGTGGACATACGTATGTCATTTTGTACTTTGACCCTCGCATTTTTGTGTATATTTCGTGGTCTACCCCTTCCCATACCTACATACACTAAACAGAATATTTTCGTTTAGCGATCCCATACCATTCAATTATGTACCCTTCATATTAGATTGCTTCTGAATGCCACAAGACACACTTAGGTCTTAAAAACTCACTGTTAGACTCAACACTGTGCATGCAATTCTTTAGAACTTTTTGTTTTTTCAAAGTCGCAAAAAAATGTTATGGCGAATGGTTACTATGGTATTGGAATCCTTTACCAGACTTAACTAGTGATGTGCTAGAGCACAAATGGCGAGCGA
>WLWD01004132.1_pt1 | contig 70078 bp, 57 predicted proteins | sample 6712731 | NCBI WGS metagenome assembly WLWD01 (sample SAMN12718690, study PRJNA576275) | sponge metagenome | isolation source: marine sponge | host: Mycale hentscheli | place: New Zealand: South Island, Marlborough, Capsize Point | collected 2014-11-01 | reverse complement strand
AAGCCATCCCAGGTCCCATTGAACCTTGCCTGAGGTATATGAGTGCCGTCAGCTGTCACGGTGCACATGGTGACTCCATCGAGACACCTACAGTCCATGACGTAACATTGCTTAGTGGTAGCCACGAGAGACTGCTGCTGCGTCTGCAGTCTAACCTTTACTACGTCAAACGGAGTCGTCATAAGAGACGTCAGAACCGCCCCAGAGCAGGAAGATATGATTTGCTGTCCAGGAGTTATTGACGCTACTCCAGTGGAGCTAAAGTTAGGGGTTGTCATGCTCTTTCCCCCCACGTGTGTGTGTTTACCTATGCGTAGACAATCGAGTCAAAAAGATGCTCCACCCAGTAGGCGTTCAGGCTCCACCTTAGTTACGTTAAAACTCCACCCACATTTAAAATTTCTTGGTAGTGCCTCTCTCTAAACACTGACGTCATAGTTCAGGTAAAGTTCACATGATCAAAACAAGAAAGGGAAGAGCGAGAGTATCATAAAAGCTACAGTTCCAATTGCCTCATCATTTTCTGAAGATTTACAGCGCTTGTCAAGATGGCCAAGAACATGGAGAGTATCCTTTATATAAGTTTTGGTACCATGGGTGTGTTAAAGCTGCATACTTCGTTGTTCTAGTTATCCACTGTAGTATTACAGTGGCATTTTTTCTTACTGTAGTAATTTTATATAAACATTTCCTTGACTCTTGTTACTCTCCAGAAAATCTTTTCAATCTGAAAGTAAGTTGTCAATTTACATAATTGAACATATCTATTTATTGCAACTATGTCTTGTTATTCTTTTTTCACTCTCGTGTTAATTTGTGCATGCAGTTTGCTTCAAAGCAAATGGAACGCAGTGCAAAAAAGTGTGAAAAGGATGAAAAAGCTGAAAAGGTCAAGCTCAAGAAGGTAATTCCATGCCACTACATTTATTATTTATTTATTTATTTATTTATTGTTATAATTTTTTAGGCTTTACAGAAGGGAAATGTAGAAGGAGCTAGAATACATGCAGAAAACGCCATCAGACAAAAGAACCAAGTCAGTCTTAATTAAAATACCAATTGTACAGTTAACTGATGACAATTATCTTTGGCTTTAGGGTCTGAACTTCAGAAGAATGAGTGCACGTGTAGATGGAGTAGCATCAAGAGTACAGTCAGCTATTCAGATGAGACAGGTACCTTACATCATGGACTCCTAATTCTGGTCATAATTATGAGTAATTGGGACTGTTTGTGTCATGTCTTAGGTGACTTCGGCCATGGGGGGTGTGGTGAAGTCTATGGACACGGCACTGAAATCAATGAATCTAGAGAAGGTATAATATTAGTACCCTGATGTACTTTTAGTTGTAATTATAGTAACACTAAATTAGGGGGCATGATAGCCAAAGCGGGCTTCACTATAGGCAACAAGTGTAAAAATATATAAATAGAAAAAAATATTAATATCAAGCTAAAATTACTGCACCAGGTCTCTTTCTCTGTCTAGATCAATACTGGATGAATAATCTTGGCTGGATGAATCTATAGGCAACTAAAAAAGTGCATGCATACTTTCCAGCGACATAACAATAAGTTGTTTTATTAATGGCATGCTCAATAGCACAGTGGTGGTGAGTGAGCTAGCCAAGCTAACGAAATGTTAGACATTTAGTCAGCTACATATTTAACTCAGTGCGCATGCACGAGAGGGTTATAGTAGTCGTCCTGTCTGTCTGTCTGTCACGCTCTGATTTTGGAGATTACTGACAATACCATCAATTTAGGTTTGAACTTACTCAGAACGAAGATTTAGGACCATTCATTGTGCTTCTTTTTTAAATTTTGGGCTAATTGTTGAGAAAACGCGAAGCTTTCAACTCTGCGTATGTACCAGCTTTTGTAGGTAACATCCCCTACCATCACGTTATAATCATGTGAGCAAATAATTTCTTGCAGCCCGCGGTGTAGTGCTTTATGTTCAGTGAAGTTAATGGAATTGAAAGAAGTGAAGTTTCGCGTTGAAAATGTATACCGGTGAGTGTTTCTGGCCTGTTTAGCTTCTTCTCTTATGATGACAGTGTTTCCATGTACCATTTTATTTTCTTGAGCTATATTGATGCCTGATTAAAATACCTAACAGATTGCTTGTTCTTTTGGTCTGAGATTATATTGTAATAACTAGGTAGTGCTGAGGGTTGGCACCTTTGGTGCTTCATTTCTATGCAGTGATACTGTACCTATTTTAGGTATCACTTGACTTATTGTTGTAATTATTTTCACTCACTGTCTTATTTGAAGTGATACTGGTATTGGTAGTAAAATATTGCAAGCTCACGTACAGTAGAGCAAGAAAGTTTAAAGAAACACAAAAACTGGAGTTTAAAAAAGTAATTTAATTATTTACTAAGCATGATAAGATTTTGATAAATATGTACTTATGTACTAAAGAATGATTAAAAAAATTAAAAGCCTTTTTAACAGATGACAGTCACATAATATCTCTTTCCACTTAGCCCACAAATTCGTATGTATATTATATGTAATAGTTAAACCATGGATTCAAGGGATTATTGCTGATAACCGTCCCGATCCCAAGGGCAAAGCCCGAGGAAGAGGGTGGTCTAACGATAATTCCGAGAGTTGCCATGGTTAATAAACTATTTTATGCCATAATTAAAAGACCCAAAAAAAAAGAGCGGAAATTGATGTTTGAAGGGGAAAAACTGTCCAGTAATGGAGTGAGGGTCATTCCAAAACACTGACAGCAAGATAAGTGCATTTCATTCCCTTTCCGCCACCTTAAAAACAGTAGTGATTGTGCAATGATATCCAGTGAGGTTCACAAGACTAGACTGCTATACTCCAATAAGTAATTCTTCATGTCTTTTTTTTATATACGAGAATGGTGTAAACCGTTTGCAAAGAAAGTTTCCGTAACAAAACATTTTCATTTGTAGCTAAAAAGAAACTATGATACATCACTTCATACCATAATTATTTGTGCATCTCACTCTATTTTGTCAACAAAAATATTCTTCTGTGTGCAATTTTAACTCTCTATGGAACATATTTTCCCCCGCAGGGGATTGGAGGGAAATTTTTAATCCATGGCTGTTACTTTAGCAACTATGGTATTATATATAATAATCATTGAATACCACAGAATATCACGAGTCTGTCGGCTAGCATTTACACAAGTGCCGCAGGCTCGAGTGTAAATGCCACCAACAGACGAGTGATATTCCTGCGGTATCTAATGATTAATCAATTTATTTTGTGTACTGGTCATGTGCAAATGGCATAGAAACCGAGTGGCTAATAATGGATGTTGCCAAGAAGTCTTTCAATTTTTTTATTCTGATGAAGCCATTGAAAATATTTTCTCTAATATTTGAGGTGGAGTAGAAAGGGAATGTGAAAGGCAAGAAGTATTGCCATCTTGTAGCATTGAGAGTGAACAGTCAGTTAGTTTTGATGATGAGGAATTATGGAAGTTTTTACAAGAGCAAAAAAACCCTGTAATACTCAAAATAAAACATTACCCGACTTGAGAACATGGTAGCTATCGTTCGTGCAAAGGGATAAATGAAAAGCAAAAAATTGAGAATATTTCACCCAAAGAATTAGACAGACTTCTCGCAGAGTATGAACCGAGCACTCTCATAGCTAGTAATAAAAAGGCTCTGCATTCATAAGAAGCTATTTTATTTAACCAAATTAATGTAATTGGCACAGAATGGAATTAGCAGACCCTCAGGGGACGCAATAAGCGTAAAAATGTAGCTTAGGGGGACGCAATAACCCAATGTAATAACTCTGGACTTCCCCTTTACTGCGGAATATTGTGGGCACACGATACTTCCAATTCAATACATTTTCTACGTAAAGGCACTCAATAGGCCGATTCAGTACACAATAAATAAATAAATAAATATACATATATATATATATATATGTTCAAGTTATACTTGAGTGTATCTAGCTCGCTTTACTCTCTCTCATCAACATTAGTTGTATCACTTGAGTTGTTGTATTACTTGAGTTTTTCTATTTTCTTTTGATCTGGTACATTTTATTTTTTATTTTTTGATAAGCAACACAGTGTGTTGAATGAGTTTAATTCCATACTAGACTGAAGAGATTGTTGATATTGAGGGTTGTTTTAGGTTGCAGGAATCATGGATCAGTTTGAGCGGCAGTTTGAACACTTGGACGTACAGACACAGTCCATGGAGGAAGCCATGAGTGGAGTGACCACCCTTTCCACACCTGAAGTAAGTCTATTAGTACTCGGGCTTAATTGCCTTGTCATACTTATTTGTTCATTTTTATTAGGACCAAGTAACTGGTTTGATGCAGCAGGCTTCGGACGAGGCTGGGTAAGATTATAATATGACATAAACCAGCAGTGTAGACTTCAGCATGTTTGCTTGCTTTCTTTTTTTTCTTTTTTAAAGATTGGACTTGAACCTTGAACTGCCAACCAACCCCACTGGAGTTGCATCTGCATCTGCAGAACAGGTACACGTGGTGTTTTGTATGTGTGTGTACACTACCATTTTAATTTATACAAGAGTCCCACATATTGACATATCACAATATGCACGTCAAAGTAGTTATCTGGTAAAGGGTTTAAAACTACATATTGGGAGGGAAGGAGGTGTTAGTGAAACAATAACCTACAAGGAAACTGTTCATAATCAGTCTTTGTATGTGATATGATGCATGATTACCTGAACTGAAAGTGAGCTGCGCTTCTATGTATGTATGTATGTATGTATTCTGTACTCCAACACCCAACATACTAGCTTTGGAACAAAACTACACAACTAAAGCTATGGCTATACAGCTTACATGTTTCATTCTTTTTAAACGTGTGAAACTCATTGGGGTTGGAACTTATATGAAAGTGAATAGTATGGTGGATGTTATATTGTATGACACAAACTTCTGGGACAATAATGATTTTTTTAATTTTTATTATGTTGTACTTAGGATGATTTATCAGCAAGGCTGGCTCAATTGAGAAATTCATAAGACTAACTTTCATTCAACCCTACCAACTGCATTTAATTAGGTTTACGACATTATTTTGTATATTTTCGTTCTTTTTTTTTCCTTTTTGTTAACTGCTATTATTGCAGTCATGTCATGATATGTATCTTATATTATTCTGCTGCAATGCATCTGTGAATGTATGTCATTTTAATACATGGTCATTCTAAATTTAATGCAGTTTGATAAAAATTATTACTCATTTCATTTTGGAGATAAAAAGGGCTACGTATGGTTTAGAATTAAATGAATTAGAAATGACTGAAAATTTTGGAGAAAAAATAAAAGGAAGATAAGATTGCTGTAGGCTTTAAAAGATGCAGGGGAAAAAATTACACTAATTCATTCAAACATTTTCATTTACTGTCACTTTCTTGCTATGGCCCGTTGCGTCGGTTTTCTTGGATTCCTTGGAATGCAGAGATTGAATAGTGGAACCCAACTTCTCCAAAGCCTGGGTCAGTTCCATCAGCTGCCCATCCTCACGATCATCACTCAAGCCTGTACTACTAGCAGAATCTGCCTCCATCTTGAGCTGGTCTATTTCGAAATGTTTCATAGTAAGCCTCTCTTGCATTTCTCGAATGTCCTTCATTTTGTGGAGCATGTCCGAACTTCCTGGAATATTTTATAATTATCAGTGCCAGTGTAATGCACAAAATTATTATATAGGATATGAAGACGCCTTAAATTTATAAAACTAAATGTTAACCTATAGGTAAACTACAAACAACTTTAGCTCAGCATATACAACTAATTCTTTCACCATGCTAACAACTATGGTACTGAAATTGAGGAATGAACTGCTAGACTTTTAACTTGGGGATGAATATGTGGCAAGAGAATTTACATAAAATATGCAAGATCGAATGATTTACCATCTTTAAAGGCTTGGGGTCACTAAGATGAATAAATTTAGAAAGTGCATACACACAACAGTCACCCATAAAATAAAAAGAGAGAGAATGGATAGTGATATCACAATATCTGAATAACTGTGTTGTGATTTTCAGTGTGACAACACAAACGCCATAGAACAGAGATATGTCACTGTAATAGATACTGCATAAACAAACTAATAATTCTCCTGTGACTAGCCCTGGATGAATACACAGTTCTCATTGTGAGAGGTAACAGCTCCAACTGTGACTGGTACCGCTCTTACCACAGCACAGCACATTAAACATTGTGTATTACTCTCTTATTCAAACTACTTCTTACAGCAACTGTAATAACTCACCAAAAGCACTGAGTCTACCATGTTCAAAGTCATCTAAAAGATGTCTCAACGATTCCTCAGACTGCTTGACAGTTTCCGTCGGGAATCGAGCTTTATGCTTCAGCGATGAGGGCCGCACCCTCGGACTTCTCGTATTTCTGGAGTCCGGTTGAAGCTTTAGTTTTGAAGAAGACACTCTTTTTTCGTCTTCAACAATCAAACTTGCCATTGTAAGTCACGTGACCACACATGCCCCGCCCTCTTTCCAACTGCATGTGGCGGGTGTAGAAGAAGGCGTATAGAGAGCGCGATGAAGTAAGTCGTTTTAGTATCTTTTGTGATCCGGAGTAAGAGTTAAATTGTATTCAGTAAAAGTTTAGCTTTATCGTTACTCTTGTTTTTTTATATATATATATTCGTATAGGTTAGAGTTGTGTAATTTTAGCCAGCAGAAAATTTACCCCAGTAGGGGTAAGAAATATATCAGGATTGATGGAAGGGTATGTTATTTGCATGTTTGTATGTAGTACTTTTTTGTGTGTGTGTGTGTGTGAGGTGGTTGGTGTGCAATATTTAGAAGTGGATACATCTGTTGCAAATTAGGTCTTTAACTTTGCCAATGGTAAAAGTGCCAAATCGTTTTTCATGAAGCGGAATCCTCGTGAGGTACGGTGGACTATATTGTATCGAAGAAAGCACAAAAAGGGCTCCATCGAGGAGCATAAACAGCGGAAGTCAAAGAGAACCCACAAGTTTCAACGTGCTTACACTGGAGCCACTTTAGATCAGATCCTGCAGAAGAGAAATCAAACGTCTGAAGTTAGAAAAGCCCAACGAGAACAGGCGATCAGGTAGTTAGTAAATGCAGATCTGTATTATTCTGTGTACTGCTTTATGTAATTGTTAAAAGAGTATATATGCATGAGCAGTGCAGTCCTCACTGGCTTTGCTTTAATTGTTTTTTGTTTAATCTTACATTTCATTTATTTTAATTCATTTTTATTGAAAGTGTGTGAAACGGTTTGGTGTAAATGGAATGTATTACGCTCTCGGTGTATGGCAATAGCTTGTATGGAGAAAGCAGATCTTCCTGGTATAGAATATTTACTGTGTATCAGTGTGTGCATGTCATAATAGCTGTCTTCAAAACAAAAACTTGACCCTCTGTAAATAGTTGTAATGTTGGATCAAGTTGTTTTTTTTTTGTTTTTTAAAATTATAAATTCATTGACTGTGAGCAAGGCAATAAATAACTTTGTCATCTTCTATGCCGTGATGAATGGCAGTGCTTTACTGAGAACCTTGGTTAGTGTAGCAGGATCTATGATGCGTGAGGTCTGCCAGTCATTTGATTTTTAAGTGCACTTGTTTAAGCATCCAAACATTTCACAGTATTTGTGTTCACTTGTAGGGTTGCCAAGGATAAAGCGGCTGATAGGAAGAAGAACAGGCAGGTGGCAGCACAGAAGGTAATGACTAATATTGATGTTACGGAACAAATACAATGTGTTGGGTGGAATTCATAACAAACCAGCATGGGGTAAACCCAAGAATTTCATCTGCATTCGGTGTGTATTTTAGTGGTGTGATCCTGATTTGGTTCTTTTGTATCACTTATTTGGCGTGGGTACCTGTGGTTTATGTGGCTTTTTCTGTGGTTGCAGGTTGCACAGAAGGCGCAGCAGTCCAAAGTAAAGGCTGCAAGGAATGTTGCAAAGGGAGGTGCAAGTCGTACAGGACAAAGACGTTAATACCAATTTCCTGCATCTCTGTCAATGTTGTCATTCAGAAAGAAATTTTATTGTTTCAATGTAGAATGGATTATGTCAAGCGTAGTTGGAAAGTGATCGTTTTCAGGGCGGTGCACTTTGGGTTGGCCACACGTGGTAGGATTGTTGCTTAATTAGAGAAGTTACGGTATCCGGCCGCAAGAAAAAAAAATGGCCGTCTGGGTGCTCCAATCTTGGATCGTGGTATTTGCCTTCGTTTGTCAAAGTAGTGCCCTCAGACCCAGAAATATTTGATCGTGTGAAGCGGCAGAGTTCTGTAGTAAGTAAGAATCTCACGGAACGAGGATTTGCTGCATCTATAGCTATAATATTTGAAATGAATGAAGCTTTCTGTAATAGACACGTCGCCAACTTGTGAACAAAATTCGTAAAGACAAAATTATGTATAGCCAGAGCCAATATGGGGACTCGCCGTATTCGCACGGGCCTGAGATGGGTGCGATGGGCGGCCAAGTCCCTATGGACCCCTCCATGAACCCTGCTAGGTATCCTTATATTCCTAACTATGGATCTAAAGGCCCTGACGGTGCTCATATGGCAGCTATGGCGAATAGACCACCTTATGGCAGTGATTTTGGAGTCATGGGAAACCCAGATCCTATGTATAACCAGAATTGGATGCTGGGACAAGGCTACATTGGTCCTCATGGAAAGCCAAGCCCTTATGGAATGCAGGTGAGACTGGTGATCAAACATAATTTTGCTTTCCTTTGCAAAGAATGATTGAGGAAAGTTTTGAACTTGTTACATTACATGTAAGTGTGATAATCAGAAAGTATGTATTGCTGTTCCCCATAATCCATGAATGCCTTGTGTGAAAAATTTGGAGGGAAAAATAAACCAGCTTTAGGTGGGCTCTATTATGTGGTCTTGTTGAAGAGGGGGAACTCCCTTTCCAAATTGCTCCCCCTTGGAGTAGCTTTAGCCTTGTCTCCATTTATGTGTTAAGCTGGCTACTGTGTATGTTTTAGTGTTCCTGAATTCCAGGAATTCTTTTTCAAGCCCAGGCTCAGCTGGTTTCTCTATGCTTCCATGTTTGGACTTGTACAGTTATGAATGTACTCACATTGAAAGATTTTGGGAGGGACTTGTAGACCTCAGGCAATATAGTAAATGAACCTACGTACCTATAAATAGTGCAGTGTATTTGTAGGTGATGAATATCAACAGAGGGGCACATGTATAGTAAATTGTATGTCTGTTACTCTTTTGTGATTGGTTTTTTGTTTAGGGGATGCCTAACTATGGGGCTTCTCCGGGTTACCCTGGTGGTCCTCCTCATCATTATTCGTCAACAAACCAGTACCACCCTTACGGAGGTAATTCACAGTCACATGTGCCTGGAGCCAGCCACCTGAGTCTCATGCAGCAGCAAGCTATGGCGGGCCATAGATTCACACCTCCGACAGGAGCTTCTAGCACTGGGGGGCGATCCGATATGGGAAACTCAGGAATGGGAGAAGGGTCTTCATACATGGTTAGTTTTAAAAGGGGTATATTATGCTGAAGGATGTGGTGAATACTGGTTGTTGTTGTTTTTGTTAACATTAATTTTTGGAAACAATGATTCATATGGTTATGACAAGTTCTTTAGTAATCAGCCTTGCCATTTAAAAAAAAATTATTATTCTTATTATTATGCTTTGTTATTATTACTTTATTACTATTATTAAATTATCTATTTTGCAATAGTTTGTTTCAATCCTGGAAAAAGATTAACAAAACTAAATTGACGAAATGTTTTGGTGGGAGTTATTGTATGCTAGCTATTAGACATTTTTATTATAGTGTTCAGGAAGAGAAAGGGTGCACAATCACCCACTTCATGCCATTCACTATGGGGATTCAGCATAATTATTAGCATTCATATTGCAGGGATTAAATGGTGAGGGGTTTATTGAAGTCACTAAATGGGTGTTGAAGTGCGAGGGAGTGTTGTCCTCATGTGTTGGTCTACTAGCCTAATAGCTCTAGGTGGTGTTCTTGCTATAGATATCATTAGTCTATAGTACTGTGCAGCCAGGTATAGAAATCACACCGTTGAGCAAGATTTCACCCAACATACGTCACCGAGTGAATTTTTTTAACTTGCGTGAGGCATTCCATAGTAAACTGCACTAATTCCTGATTAGGTTTTTTTTTCTTCTAAATTTTATTATAATGACTAATTACTTATGTAAATTGATTTTGTGTATTGTAAGTACAAGTGTAACCATTTATTACATTTTATGTATTCAGTACTGAGATCTGAGATAGGCTTTGTGCTATATTACAATATCTCCAATAGTTTAAAGGGATTTTTTTTGGCTTTTTTAGGGGGAGCTTTTTGCCTCCTTCCCTTTCATCCCCCGAAATAAAAATACTCCCTGAAATTTCATTGCATAAAAACCCAGGTTGTTGTAGTAATAGAGTAATAATATTCGTATGCAAGTAGTCTTGGTGCACAAGTCCATTTTCAGAATTATGGAAATATTGTCATCATAGATACAGTAATCAATAGTGGATTACTTGCTGACTCTACTTAAATTGTATGGAAGCTTTGTAAAATTTGAATTTCTCCTTATCAAACAGTCTACAGGTCTAAATGTATGCTTGTTGATGGTTTTGACCCAAACTTGAGTGTGAAGGGTATGCAGTTATGTAGCCACACCATAGCTTCCAATAGAGTTCTACTAAGGTCTTTGCTTGAAGGGAGTGGCTTCATGTGGCGATATCTGATAGACAAGTTGTTTACTCTTAAAAGTGTAGCTAATGATGGCCCTTATACTTTATGCTTGTGTAGTCTCTTTTACCTGAAACCCCTAATTGCTGGTGAAATGAAAATGAAACTTGACCATAATTCCCAGAATGCTTTTAATTTCAAGTTGTTCTGGGTCCAATAGTTTGATTTGCTTCTCAAGTTATACTATGAGAGAAGGAAAGAAAGGGTTGGCAAAAGGTTTTGAAGGCCTGGGTACGAGGCAAAATGAGATTTAAAGAGGATAAGTTTATAGTGAAATCTTCTTCAAACCCCTCCCCCCCCCCCCCCTTTCTCTTCCCTAGCTTGCTTCGTGTACCTTACCGGCCTATTGTCATTTGCTGTTGGACATCTGTTGCCATGTGACTGGGTGCATGTGTTGTGAATAGTAGCAACTGATGCACTCACTGGCTGTGGCTAAGATGTGATGAAATGTCATTTCAGACTGAAAGACACATCCCTCTCGAGTATGAAACTAGCAACTAGAGTTCGGGGCTAATTTCCTTGTGAAAAAATCCCTTACTCTCTCTGCAAGTGGTCTGTTCTTATACTGTTAGAATTGAAATTTAAACATAGTGAGAAGTAGCCTAATGTAATGACTAATAATTGTGTATACTGTCAGCTACAAGAGCAAGGAGCTGCGAACTAAATAAATTATGTTCAAGTTTTGAGGTATACTTTTGGCAATATTATTATTGTTATTATTATTATTATTATTTGTTGTTTTTGTTGTTATTACTATTATTGTGAATATTTACACATTATTCTGAAACATTTGATACATAGGAGCCACTTGTCTGGCTAAGAGCTTAAAATTCAACACTTCCATTCCTTAGTCATTTAAATGTGTGTTTGTGTGGACCTAAGTACTTAACAACCATGTAACAATGTCTGATGGCTTACCTGGCCATGCTTATCTGATAGTGTAATTTATCAAAATGGGAAGAGTTTTTAAAAAAAATTCAATTTGATCCGTCTATGTATTCCTGATGAGTATGGGAGGTGTGAAATGCTTATGTACTGTGAAATCCAAGTGTCATTCAGTGAGTTGTCACAAAGTGTGAATTAGGTCGATAGTAGGAGGAATGCTTGAGTTTATGAAGCCAGTTTTGTGGACTCTGGAAGTTGAGGAAGAAGGGAGGAAAGGGTTGGTAGTTGGTGCCTTTAATACCAGGAAACGTATTTTCTCTGTTAGCATTTTGCTATTTACATACTAACTAGTTGAAGATGACACCATCTGACTGTCGGTACTTTTCCTTGCTTGGGCTCTACCGCCATATTTGAGGAAGGGAAAGAAGAAATATATTTTCTAACAAGAGCAAAAGAATGGTTTTTATGTTGTGGGTCACATCACAGTGAGCTGAAGTTGACTGATAGTTTATTGGCTTGATGATGTGGTAGTCATAATACAAAACAAGCAGAGTCTTGTTGGTAAACTAAACTAATTGCATTTTTTAAAATCCTCAATGCAGTCTCAACTGATTTTCATCCCGAGAGCAGTGTTGGAATGTGGTTCAAGTTTAAGGACTTGATGATGAGTTTAGTGCTTGAAGTCTGCCAGAATTTAGTTAGCTCCACCCCTAAAGACAAGTTATGATCATGTGATCAAAATATCCTTAGTGTTGTGTAATAACTGTCAGCTTTACAATCACAAATAGCTAGGATCAGAATTTAATTTTAAAAAATGTATTATTATTATTATTATTACTTTTTATTGGTCCAGTTTTCTGTTGAAGAGCAGGAAGCCAGTGGTGTTCTGTTACATATTGCTCATTCTCTGGTGTAGATATATACTAATGTTTCATAGTTTGTTTTGCATAAGTGTTTTAATCAATTGGGGAGGAGCTAGCCTACCTGACACTAGTAACTAGGTCAGCATAATCGGGGCTTATTATTATTATTATATATAATACTTATTACATGAGTACATGAGTCAGAGTGTGGTGTGGTGATTTATAATTTATTTTCACGAGCCAAAGGCATCTCTCCATCTCTCCATCTCTCCGTAACACTCTGACAAGTTAATAAGTGGTTTATTCCACTCTAGATATCTTCACTACCAGAGGTAGGGTAACTCTCAAAGGTTGGGGCTACCCACACCCCCAGCTGATATTTTAGCAGCTGCCCTAGAGCAGGGTACACCCGATGAAGGTAGTTGTAAAAACCCAAGAAAATTGAAAAGTTTGGCTGGTTGGGAGGGTAATGGGCTTGCCCAGTACAGTTATTTCACAGTCAGTACCTAAAAATATCATTGTGAAGATATCTAGGGTGGAATATATATATATATTTATTTTTTATTTTTTTATTTATTTATTTATTTTTTATCATTACTCTTTTGACCATGGAAACACTTATTATTTGTCTCCAGGGCAATGTTGCAGCTGCTGGTGTGCACGGGCACAGTGGGAGTGGTAGTCCAGGACCTCCATGGCCGTCCTCTCAGCAGCTCCATCCACCTCATGGGGCAGCAAGTGGGACTCGAGGATATGGAAAGGATCAAGTACCTGTAAGTTATTGATGTGTATAAGTGTGTTAGCTAAGGGATTGCCATCCTGCTTTTATTTCTATCATTTTTGATATTATAATTATTACATTATTGTTGTTGTTGCTGTTGTTGTTAATCTTTATATCATCATTCTCATTATTACATTACTTTATATTATTATTATTATTATTATTCAGCGAAGCGGACTCTCTAATGAGTTCGCGATATACATATATTTAGGTCAGAAATTGTTTTTGTTCTTGCGTGGGCGTATGTGTGTACCTTTTCTCCTACACGCTTGCGCAGGCCGGGTAACCTTCTTAGCAACATTTTGTTTTGTTTACCCGCCGTACGAAGTAGCGATGCCCAGTAGACAAAACGTTAGAAACGCTCGGTCAAGAGCTTTGAGGGTGTTAGAAACTCCTGAAGAAAAATTAGCAAGGAGAGCGATAAGAAATGAAAATGACAGGGCAAGGAGGAGGAGAGCTAAAACGAAACAGAAACAGGTAGCAAAGTAGAGAATCTGACAGTATTTTGTAGCCACACCAAGCATGCATGGAATAGCTGCAATTACAGAGAATATGCATCGCTCGCTTCGCTATTTTGTGCTATTAGAGCACATCACTAGTTATTGTTATTATTACAGTATCTCTCAGGCACCAGCTATACTTTTTTGACACGATGTTTATCTTTACACACACACACACACACACACACACACACACGTGTATGCACTCATACATATACATGCCCTCACACCTACAAATACAGAGGTTGTGTGTGTGGACGTTGCATTAGTTTTAGTGTTATTATATCTTTGTTGCAGTCACCTGCTCCTCCATCATCCACTAGTTCCAGTGGCTTGCCTTACCACAGTCCAGAATATCGCTCTCCTCAGCCAGGCACTCCCAACACTTCCCAAGCGTCGGCTGCTGCAGGGTCTTCATCCTCCTCTTCTTCCTCCTCTAGACTTAAGCCTCAAGATACTTCCTCTTCTCTTCCTTCCGCCTCAACAGCCTCTTCTTCATCATCTCAAAAAAATGTGGACTTGTCCTCTCCAAAAAATTCTGAGCTGCCCAAGGCTCCGTCAATATCGTGCCTGCGCGAAGCTTTGATGGCTACGACGTCCATAACTCCCAGTGGTCAGCCTTATCCCTTGTACAGTAGCCCTCGAATGAGGGGTGGGGCTGTTGGAGGAGACCAACCTTCTCCTCTCACTCCTTCCAGTCATCACCCAGTCCCCCAAGACTCCACCTCTCTCTTGTCTCCCCAGTCTAGAAAGAACGCTCCAGTGCGGCAAGATTCTCAGCTGTCTTCATCAAGTGCCCACAGTGTGCCTGACCAGGAGCATCAACTGCCTCCCTACCCCATGCAGAATTCCTTGACCCACCACCACCACCACCACCATCAGCAACAGCTTTTAGGTCAAGCTTCGCTTCCTCCCTCTGGTCATTCAGACTCATCTGCTGGTCAGCAGGCAAGTAGAGGGCATCATGCCTCTAATAATTTGAATTCAATACCCAGAGAAGAGTCGGGTCAGATTGGGAACAAGAAGCTTGGGAAAGATACAGATGTTCTTTCTGGAGTAAAAAGTGACATGGCGGACACTTCCCCGCAGTTACCAGAAGGCAGTGGTGGTGGGCAGCAATCTTCCTCGACATCGTCTTCTCCTCTGGCTAATCCAGCTTCTCGAGGAGGAGGAGGCACCATAGCTGCAGATGGTGGAGATAGCGCCCTCGACTCTCCTTGTGTCGTCGGAAGTCCCAGAAGCAGTGCCACTCTCAATTCTGCCAGCTCAGGTAGTGCTGGATCCAACAGGCAGAATCCAGCACCTGCCAGACCTGATCTCTTGGGCTTCCCAGTTAGATCTTCTTCTTTGAGAGGGGAGAATCAGCCATCTCCTCTCACTGAAGACACGAAGAATGTGAGTTGTTGTTTTTTTTGTGTGTGTGTGTGTGTCAGATGCAGATTTTTTTAAATATAAGTTTATAGTAAAATGGTTAAGAAACAAAACCTAGCTAAGTGATTGAGTGCTGGCAAGGCAAAAGATCACACAATTACAAAATAATAATATAAATATTCTCACTATTATTATTATTAGGTGCACAATTTATTTTTTTAACTGTGTTGTTTCGATAGGTCAAACAATACTTATTTAAGAGTATTTGGATCTCTACATTCGATTTTTATTAAAGAATCTAGGTATTCTTTGAAGTACCCTGATAAGCCTCCTTTAGAGGCCTGGTAAAGTATCACGTGCCTCTTGAATGTTTTATTTCTGAGGTTATATAAAGTTTATTAACAGCCAATATTTCCTGGTTTATCATTGTGTGACTGTCAGTTCTGTTTGCTTTGACTCCTTGTATGATTGTCATTTAATTTTGGACCGTTTCCTTGTAGGCTCGCAAATTCTCCTCCATATCCCCAATTGACGGAAGACACCCGGTAAGAATAGAGGGGTTGCTATCTAAATGTTGCCCACCTACTTCTAGGACAGCTGTTAATGATAACAGCAAGCATATTACATTGTTGCTGGGCAGATTGCATGAGGATGGTGACCTCAGTTTCATTTCACACACGACACACACAAGCACGCAGACACACACAAGAGGAGGCTAGACTGGTCTCTTTAATGGAGTGTATTTGTGCTATTAGGGAAGTGCGTGGCACCCACAGCTACCCAAACAATGTGGTCTGGTTGCCAAGGGTTATTGTTTTCCCTAGTGTGAGTGTGGCGAGGCATAGATTGAAAAGGAGAGAGGGAGGGGGAGGAGTAGTGGTGTGAGTCAGGCTTGCTTAGTGGCATTATCGGCTGTGTGGATGCTGAGAACAGTAGTGAGTTAATATTATGTGTTGCAGACTCTCGCCTCCCAGTACAATGGAGATCAAAAACGGAAAGATTTTCTGGACTTACTTTTCAATTTTCTAGAAAAAGAAGGTTAGTATTTATTTATTTTTAATTTTATTTATATAACTGGCCTTTTAGCATCGAGTTGAATTATCTGGTGAGAATAGAATGGTGGTTTGTTAGAATGGGGTGTGTGTTCAGTTGGAATGGGGGTGTTCAGTTGGAATGGGAGGGTGTTCAATTGGAATGGGAGGGTGTTCAGTTGGAATGGGAGGGTGTTCAGTTGGAATGGGAGGGTGTTCAGTTGGAATGGGGGTGTTCAATTGGAATGGGAGGGTGTTCAATTGGAATGGGATGGTGTTCAGTTGGAATGGGAGGGTGTTCATGTTCAGTTTCTCATAATTTCTTATTTATTTTTTAAACATTTTTTTCCAGTATATATGAAGAGGTCATCAGTTGAAGGGAGTGAGGCCAGTCTGCCCCATACCTGAGTAAAATTTATTATTTTAATATATGTGAGTGGATCTGGGAAAAGGGACCTTACGGCGCAAAAATTGAAGTTGAGATATAGGCTGCAGCAAGTCATCGTAAAAATTCTTTCTTTCTCCTATTTTTGTTTTTTGCAGAATTAGTCAGTGATCCTCACTCTACGTCTATGCCAAATTTCAAATGTCAAAACAACTTAAAAGACCCCAAGCGTGCCGTGGAAAGACAAGCTACTTTTTATTCTCTCTCGTTCTCGAAGTACAATAAACGGGGGTTTCAAACAAGCAGCTAAAAAAAAAAAAACGGCAGAGCTTTGAGACTATTACATGCACTCTACAGCTTACCTCTGGCTGAAAGTTTACTGCTACATCGAGTAGAGTAGCCAAGGATTCCGACAAGACAGGCTGTGAGATGCTCTGAAAACTAAAAAGAACTCTATGCAAAACTTCGTTAGTCGCCGTTAAAAAGCAGCTGCACGATTTAATTGCGTATGCGGAGTATGCCGTTAAGTATACGGAAACTTTAATTATATCGGAAGTGGAAATTCAATTTGTTTTCTCGATTTCTAGTTCAATTGCTAGTTCAATTCTAGTTCAATTGCTTTGCCGTTCAACTGCCAGTTTCTCTGTGCGTCGAAGGTTTTACCCGCCAGTATTTTAGCACTAAGTTGAGATAAATTGTAGCTTTTTATTAGCATAAGAAACTCAATTTTTTTTGGTTTGCGCCATAAGGTCTTTCTTTTTTTTTTTTTTTTTTTTTTTTTTTTTTTTTTTTTTTTTTTTTTTTACTTTTCTGTTGTACATTGCAAGGCTATAGAGTGTCAACTGAACAGCTGATCAACTTTGACTGTGAGGTGTGGCAGAGACTGCTGGCTGGCAAGCATACACACCCTCCAACACATGAGGCGCATGGTTGTCATGGCACAGGTGTCACTCACCTACAGGCTTTGACTGGCCAGATGGGCATGGGCATATTGAGTACATGGTGCAGTGCACCTGTAGGGCTTCCAACTGTGTGGAACAACAGCATATTGAGGGTCCCCACAATTGTGTCTTCCTCTCCAGGAAGTTGGCATGTGGGGTGATCACATGATTCCAGTTAAGTCTGTGTGAGGGAGGGAGAGAAAAAGGGCGGCAGCTTGGTCAAATTACATTTAGTTTTGATAGGCATATTACAAAGGCTTGCCAGCCAGCCAATCAGATGGACTCTAGCCCTCCAGCCCTAGATTGACCCAATTATGGCATGCCAATGTGCATATCTTGGTTACCAGGTGTCCAGATGGGAACTTCCTGCCCACCCAGTGGTATAGGCATGCTTCAGTTTGGAAGTTCATGGGTTGCCCAGTTGTATAAACTGGTTAGGCTGTAATTCCACTGAAATTGGCCGTGGCCTGGTTCTGATGTAACCCAGGACCTTCTTGTGGAAGCTTGGATTTCTTTGGCGTGGCTAAATATAGTCATCCTGTATCAGCTTCCTAGTTTGGCTGCAAGGTGTGGGAGTTGGTTAGAGAGAGAGAGAGAGAGATGGAGTGGGAGGTGAGTGGTGTGCTGGCTGGATGGCTGGTTGGGCCCTCAGTGTGGCCAGATAGGGTGTTCCCAATGCTCTTGTGACATATGTTTTCAGACCCCAGTACAAGTGCACAGCAGATGCACCCAGCATGTTGATCTTGTGTTCTATTGCATTGGATTGCTGTTTCCTGACACTACCTCCTTGTAATCTGGTGAAGGACTTCCTAAATAATTTAAAATAAGCAGCAGTACCTAATAATAATATTTTATTTCCAAGCCAGTTATTTTCACTAACCTGTTATTGGTCACACACACACACTGTGTATTGGTGAAGCCTAGCTGTATTAGTTAGGGCTGAGTGTTGTAGTGAGTAGCCACAGCCTTTGAATAGATAGATCCCTGCAGTATGTACGCGTGTTAGAATCCGTTGGAGTATACTTCTCCTGTGTAGTAACCATGTGTAGATCCAGTGACTGGCCAGTGCAGTAGTAGCAATTGTTGTTGGCACTTGTGTGGATTGCCTTTGTTTGTTGGTTGGAGGCGAGGCTTGATAGCTCTGGCTTCTCATGTGGAAGTGAATCTGGTGCCCATTGACTCATGCTAGCATATGTACAAGCTAGGCCATATCTAGCTAAGCTGTGTCCTTCCTTCAAAGCTGTAGTCTATTGAGCCGGCTGGTTTAGAACTACATGCATTAACAAAACAGGTGGGTGGTTCACATGAGCCATACTTGGTGTGTGTACACTGAGGTACAGAGTGCATGCATGTGTCCACAAGTAGTTTGATTGGCACTAGTGAAGTGTTGCTGCAGGACCAAGAGGTGAGTTTGAAAAGGATAGTTGTTATATTGGCAACTGTGGCATTTACATAACAGGAAATAGCGGAGGCTTAGTTGGTTGGTTTGTGTGGAATGGAAATGTGGCTGAACTTGAAAGCAGTTGTTGATGTTCTGTGGCATTGTGGAGTCAGTTCATGCAATAGTGTGGTGAGACAAGACTTTGATTGTGGCCTGGCATCCAGCCTTGGTGTGACTGACTTGGAGGCGGAGTCTTCTATTCTGCCTTTTAAATGTCCTGGGTTGAGGATGTGGGTGAAGTGGAGTAGACTGACTCCAACACTCAAAGCAGTAATTGCCTGTTGGTTAGTTAATAGGGTGGGGTTAATTAGGAACTGTAGTAAACCAAGAGTGTAGTAATTAGGGACTAGGAGGCCCTGGGTAATTTTGAATACTTGCTGAAAAGCTCCCTATATTATATATATATAATGATGTCTGGAAGCTGACTGTTTGTGTCTGGGTGAGAAAGAGCAATACTTGTTCTTAATGATTCTCTTAAGATGGACCCTGTTATATTAGATAATTATGTCTGAGCTGTCAGGTCGGATGGCACTATTATTATCGGCAGGACTAAAAGCAAGAGTCTCATCTAGGGCATTGATTGATTGATAGTAGACACAGCAGTGCACCTGGAACTTTTTGCCACCTAACACAATTTTCAGAACAAATTTCAGAAGAGTTTTTATTTCCATTAAATTGATGAAAATTTGGAAGTCTAATTTATAGGGTGAGCAAAAAAAAAATTTTTTTTTTGGGAGGCCTAAAAAAGCTTGCCTGCACATGCATGTGCACACACTGGGAGATGCAAGTGCTAACACTGACTGGGATTACTCACTGCCCGAGTATGTTTAGCTGAGACACTATTCCTCTTTGCCCACAACACCATCAGACTTTACATAGTTCTTTTATAAACCAATGCAGGTTATACTTGGAGTTGGGGTAGTAGCTCAGCTATAAATGTTACTGTGTCAATATTTTTATATATACTTTAGCGTTTTCAGAGGCTTTCAGCGCAACTGTTTGACTTATTTTCCTTGTGTGTAGTTGAGGCCCATTGTTGGGGATTAAAAGCATGTTGGCATGGCAACCATTGTGGCAATTGATGCGTGGGTATGGTCTCAGGTACCGTTAATGGCACCAATTAGTGTACAAATTGCTTAAATATGTTTAGTGGTAAAGATGGACTCAAATTGGAAGCTCATACATAGTATGTATAGAGGTAATTAAGGCTAGCAGAATTGTTGAACTAATAATATGTGGGTAAATAATTGCTTTTTAATTGAGCAAAGGATAAGTTTTTCATGTAAGAAAATGCTTTGGTTGGCATGGGATAAAGTGATGCATTAGCTACTAGGTAAGGGACGACTGGTGGGTGTAGGGTAAGGGACGACTGGTGGGTGTAGAGAGGGACGAGTGGTGGGTGTAGGGTAAGGGACGACTGGTGGGTGTAGAGTAAGGGACGAGTGGTGGGTGTAGGGTAAGGGACGAGTGGTGGGTGTAGGGTAAGGGACGAGTGGTGGGTGTAGGGTAAGGGACGAGTGGTGGGTGTAGAGTAAGGGACGAGTGGTGGGTGTAGGGTAAGGGACGAGTGGTGGGTGTAGGGGTAGGGACGAGAATGTGGTTGTAGGTACTGGTGGTGTAGGGAAGGACGAGTGGTGGGTGTAGGGTTAGGGAACGACTGGTGGGTGTAGGTTAAGGGACAGGGGTGGGTGTAGAGTAAGGGAAGGAGGGGGAGGTGGTAAGGGACGAATGGTGGGTGTAGGGTAAGGGACGACTGGTGGGTGTAGGGTAAGGGACGACTGGTGGTTGTAGAGTAAGGGACGAGTGGTGGGTGTAGGGTAAGGGACGACTGGTGGGTGTAGGGTAAGGGACGGGTAAGTTAGGTGTATGGTAAAGATTGAGTGGTTTGATATAGTTAATGCATTGTTATGAGGACTAGTTATATGGAGTAATAAATATTGTCAAATTAAGTAAAGGTCTTATATGAATAGGAAGTTTTTACATTGGGTGAAGGACTAGGTTCATATGGTAAAACTTACTAATAACCTTGTTTTGTGAATATAAGAAAGAGGAAAGAGTGGTGAAAAGTGCTTTTCTAGCCTCAGTATATTCCTCCTAATGAGCTCAGTGTTTCTAATGACTTTAATGTTTCTATCACATTTTTTTCCTGCAGGCATACAGGTATCTCGACTGCCTACCATCTGCAAAGCTCCATTTGACCTGTACCAGATCTTCAAAAGTGTGCAGCACCATGGAGGCTTTCTTAATGTGAGTGTCTGCACACTTTGTGTACAGATTCTTAAGGAGGCGGGTGGGCGGAGGTTATGCAGTGCTAGTATATGTTAAACTGTGGATAAATAGGCACCTTGTATGCAAGCCGGTAAGCCTCCTGTATGAAAAAGTAGACTTTTGACTTTACGTAGGATAGTAAATTACGCCAACCTTTTTATATGAAGGGAAAATTTTATATTTTATTCTAGGTGGTGGAAAAACGGCTCTGGCGTGATGTCATTAAGACTGCGTACGGTAGCACCATCACAAACCCCACCTCCAGCTCGGTGAGAACTCTGCAACAGTATTACAAGAAGCTGCTGCTGCCTTACGAGTGTCACGTCGGCAGCACGGATGTCTCCAGCTGCTTGTCAAAGCTTGACAATGCTGCCCCTTCCAGACAAGCCAGCACCAGTTCCCCGTGTGGTAGCCAACTCTCGAGTGATGGGGAATCCAACAGTAAGACTCTCGGAGGAGACAAGATGGCAAACCACCTCTCTGAGACTCCTCCCAATTCGAAGGTGGATGCAAAGAAGCCCAATGTAGAGGCTAGAGTGAATGGAGAGACACTGTGTGCGGTAGCTGAGCCAACGACCTTGCTGGATGGAGAGCATGTTGTGGAGAGGGTTAATTCAAAGGGTAACTTAGTCGGTTCTGGTCCTCCTCCTCCCCACCCGCCAGCAGCCATCGGAGTGGTACAAGCCCCAGACGGTGCTGCCACCACGAATGGGAGTGCTGCTGTTAAACTAGGTGGGGCTACTACTGAGTCTCATCATCCTTCTTCTGCATCATCTTCGTGTTCTTCGTCGGGCATTTCTCAACTTGGTAATGTTGCACGAGAAGATGGAGCACCTCCGGCTCCGCTGAAGGCTGTCAATTCCACCGAGTTGGACGATGACCGAAGTTTGGATTTCCCGGACGATTCCAGAGACTCTTATCCTCCGCCAGACTTGTCTGAGCCGCTCCCAGAAATGAGCGTTCAAGAAGCAGAATCAGTCTTGGGGATGTCTCCTGCCCCGTACCCAAACCACGACGGACCTGGAACTCCGTCCACTGGCGTTCCTTCCCCGACTCATTTCCCATCTCATTTCCAAAAGCAACACAGAATTGGTTCGATGGGTCAGCCCAGCACTCCAGGTTCAGCTGGTACTCCTACTGGGGGCAATCGTGGAGGAGGAGGCGGAAGCCAGGACTTCAGTATGGACAGCACTGATATGGGCGCAGTCTCGACAGCGGGTGGGGTTAACACAGCTTCTGGCCCAGCGCCATCTTCGTATCCTCCTCCTTACCCCACCCCCATGGATGTTCCTCCCGGTAATTACCCTCCGCACCATGTGCTCTCCTCGCACCCTTCCCTGTACGGGCCCTCCCCCCACCCCTCTAATCACGGCTATCCTCCCTACAATAACCCCATGTTCCCGCCAAACCGGCACTACGGTGACATGCCTGGCGACTATTCTTCCCACCATCCCGGAGGCAGCATGATGCAGCACCCCTATTCTGGGGGGCGTGGACCTTATCCCAGCGGGATGCCGGTAAGTTCAGGGAGTTCCCATCGGAATTCTGTCGATTACCACCCCCACCATCACCCCCATCACGGCCCCTATCCACACCCCCAGATGATGGGCGGGGCCAGGGACGTCCCTCCGTACCCGTCCTCCCAGGGCATGACCCAGTCTGAGTGGCACTGGCAGCAACACCACCATCAGCAGCAACAGCGGCAGATGATGTCCGCCCAGCAGTCACAGATCTACCAACGCATGCAGCAGCAACAGCAGCAGCATGCCGCCATGATGAGGCAACAGCAGGCAGCCATGGCCATGCAACAGCAGCACTCCAGCTCTCGTAGTAGTCCGGCCATCTCTTCTCCAGAGACGGCTAAACCCTCGTGGCATCACCACAACCAGACTCACTCCCACAAAGCTCATCCTACGTCTTCTTCTGCAACTGCTTCTGCATCAGCTTCGTTTGTCGGAGGATCGTCAATGTCTAAGATGTCCAGCGAGAAGGCTCGCTCTTCGCACCACAAGCCACACCCTCACCCACGACATCATACTGAAGCTCTTGAGAACAAGCCCCAAGTGGGGGCAAAGCCAGTGTCAGATATGTCCACCGCCCCTACTGCCACCAGCCAGGCTTCTACACTGCCTGAGTCTCTGAAAAGGACTTTGCCTGACTGGAGCAATTGTGTTGAAGGAACAAAACCTCAGTTGGTGAAAAGGAGGAAGCTATACAGCTACCATTGTGGTGAGTGGTTTAATAGACTTGGAATTGCAGCTGTTCAAAAGCCTATGTATATATTAAAATAAAAGTGTGTGCATAAGGAGCTTTGGCCAGAATTCATTTGAGATGGTTTTCCTTATAAAATGGCCTTGTATGTTTTCTTGTCCTTACAAAATGGCCTTGTACATGTGAAGTCCCTTTACCAATGCTACCTTTAGGTGCATGTGTGAATTGTGGTATATCACAGGCTGATTTTTTTAAACTGTTTAATAGGAGCAATGGTACAGCAAACTACTGATGTTGTAAAGTGCATTTCAGATAACTAAAGGATTCAAGCTCAATTTAGTATAGTAGTCAGGGTTTCATACAGAGATAGGGGCGCTCTGGGAGTCCCCTCCCCCCCCCAGAATTTCATGAAATAAATTACTACTTAATGGTATTTTGTAGTTTGTATATCTAATATTTGGTGAAAGTTCACTTCAATTAATTGAGGTCCTTCAATTGCAATACACATTAGTCTTCCAAGATTGATGTCGCAATTTTTAATCAAATGGGTGTGGTTTCAGCAAAAAGCGGGTGTGGTCAAACAAGCGTGCCATTCCCCCCCCAAGGAAAAAAATCCTGTATGAAACCCTGGTAGTTTGTGTTAATTATATTGTTGCTGTTACCTTTGTTTGCATGTTGTTCCCCAGGCCACGTGGAACCTTGGAGGCTGATGATGTCCTTGAAGTCGGGCTTGCTGGCTGACTCTACATGGGCTTTAGACACGCTCACTATCCTGCTGCACGACGAGAGCACGTATGGCTACTTCAACCTGCGCCATCACCACAGTCTCCTCAACACCCTCGTGGACCACTTCAAAGTCACGTTGGAGGCTGTCTTTGATGTCAAGTTTGAGGACACTGATAAGTTCTTGTCTGATTACTCAGGAGCTGATGGCGGAGAGGACTCTGACAAACTTGATGATAAAACGCCGGTGGAAGCCATGGTGGAAGCGACCATGACCGATTACGATATACTGAGGTCCAAGGAGAAGGGGAGTGGCAAGCTGGCTAGGGCAAAGTACAAAGGTTTGTCCATTCCTGTGGCTTCAACGTATGATATTGATGAGTTGAAGTTGGGCAAGAGCGATGTATTGTCTCACGTCACTGTGTCAACGTGGGAGAAGTCACTGTTTTCTGAAGAGAAGCCTACAGTGCTGGGATTGCTGTCACAAGACAAGCGAAGGGAACTGGAGGAACGATTTCAGCTCCAGAAGGTCGACCAGACCCCTGTCAGCGTTCTGCTCAGACGAGAAGCTCTTCTTAGCCAAATTCCATTCCACCGATTCGGGAGGCTGAGCCACAGCCCTCGTAGAAGAGAGAGGAACTTTTTTGGAAGTACGCGGAGCTTGGATGGGCAAAACAACAGTGCAGCTGGTCCTCAGCCACCTGAGGAAGAAGCAAGTGCAAATGGTGCAGCTGCAAAGGAGCCCAAGAAGAATTCATCTTCTCAAGATAAGACAGAAGAGGGTAGCGTTAAAAGGGATAGTGTTTGTAAAAGCCCTGTGGGTGATGGATCCGATCATCTTTCTCTGCTTAGGAGGAGATCTAGTACGCTCGGTCAAAGAGAAGGATGCCCATCTCCTGTGCTGTTAGAGGAGAATGAGGTATACAGGAAAGAAGATCTTCCGCTCTGGTACATCCCACCTTCAAAGGAGCAACTGTGGAAGAGATGCGAGACTTTGTCCAATATTTTGCGTAGCCTGACATTTGTGACAGGTAATGACGTAGAGTTCTGTCAGCATTCTGGAATACTGGTTATTTTAGGGAAACTACTTCTGCTTCATCATTACCACTTGATTAGGCCCAAGCAAAAGAAACCAACAGTTGCGACAGAGTCATCTGCTACAACAGCTGAACTGGTGGCCTCTTTACTATCGCAGTCAAGTGGTGTTGAAGACAAGGAGGCTAGTAACACTACGGAAGATTCTGCAATGGACGACAGCAATGTGTTTGCGCCGAAACCTGATCAGCAAGGACGACAGTTTGTCCCAGCCAAGGAGGAGTGGTGGTGGGATTGCCTGAACACTTTAAGAGAGGATGCACTTGTCATCTTAGCCAATATTTCTGGTCAGTTGGACTTGTCTGTATTTCCTGAATCAATTTCTTTTCCGATTATTGACGGCCTTCTGCACTGGCTGGTGTGCCCATCCTCCGTGGCCATTGACCTTCTACCGGAGTCTTCTAAGGTGTACTTGCAGTCCCCACAGAGGCTGGTGGTGGAGACCTTTGCCAAGATGACAATATCCGAGGCAAATGTCGACTTGATCCTGGCAACGCCTCCCTTGATGAGATTAGATGTAGTGTTCTCGCGGCTGGGACAGATGGTGTGCCAGAAGAAGTTTCCTGTTGTGCGCCAGTTTGCCCTGGTACTTCTCTCCAACTTGGCACAAGGTCACGAGTGTTGTAGTCGGCTTATCGGACAGCAGAAGATGGTCATATCCCACTTACTTGAGTGTCTAGAGACGGCCGAGCACATGGTCTGCACTGGTCAGGGTAGCTTTGAAGGAGGCTATGCCAAGGACGACCCTTCTAGTTTATCAGTAGCTATGCTGCGTCGAGCTGCTACCACCCTGTATTGTATCTCCAGAGTACCTGCCAACCGGACTGCCTTTCTCCCTTACCGCAATCGCATTCTCTATTTGTCGACCTCTCAGTATGTAGAACCTTCTGTGTCCAGCATACTCATGGACATGCTTTACGAGTTCGGAAAACTATAGAATCTTTCATTTTCTTTCCTTGTTCCTTCTAGTTTGGCTCGCTTGAAATTGGAGAAATGCCATGTTTATTCCACCACAGAAATGCCCCATTCATTGGTCTCTGATGTTTTCTCTTGCCATCTCTCTGCGAATTCACGTATCAGCCATCTGCTTATTCTTATGTACTGAATTTCTATCCACTATGCAATTGTTTAAATAGCTTGTCCACCGTGCAACATTTCACTGGTATTATATGTACATACTGAAAATTATATCCACTTAATTACATTGTCATTATATTCCTTAAATTACTAGCACACTGTATTTGATTTGACCTTTTCTTGTTGTTTTTTCCCCCCTTTTTTTCCTGAACAACTTTGAATCATGCTCATTTCTTGCTTTACAATAATATTCATTTTCCACCGTATATAAACATGCTTGGCATATTAAATTTTAAGATTATGAAATGATCGTAATTTTATATATATATAAAAAAAAAGTGACTGTAGCTAATCATATGGTTGCAGAGCAACTTTGAACTGTACTTGGAGTCTTGCAATATCTGCATCCAGGGTGGCCAGTTCTCTTCTGAAGTCAAGTTCACTTGCTGTGGTAACGGAGCTACGTACGTCAGTGAGTGAAGGCACTTGGACTCTCCCTTGGTAGCCATGGCTGCTACAGCTATTGCTTGCATCGATGGACGAGGAGTGAGACGAAGCAGGAGAGTTTTCCCGGTCTCTTCGAGATTTTTGTAATGCCTCCCAGTTGTGCTCAATTGGAGTTCTTTGAAGGCTAGGATCAATCGTTCTTGTGTAGTGCTCTGGTGTTGTTACTGCTCTAGGTGTACTGCAGCTATCACAGCTGCTGTGTGCCAAAGACCCCACAGGAGTGATGACTGACTCTTGTGAGGTGCTATAGCTACTTAGATAATCCCAGTTGTCTGTTGGAAACTTGATTCCAGTGTCTTGCCCAGTGGTAACTTCCTCAACCTTGTCATCCAAAAAAGTGACCTTCAAACTGTTTTGTCTCTCGTGTGTAGCCAAGTAGCTGGAATAAAAAAAATATATATATATAATATATTTAAAAATCTGATTACTGATGCAATTACTAAGATAATACTTGTCTACCAGTAGGTAAGGTATCGTCACAACCACCTACAAAACAAATGATGTAAGTGCTTGTAAACAGCAAGACTCACGTTTCAATATTTCCATTTTCTGCCAGTGACTTGAGTTTCTCCAACTTATCAGAAGGTACAAGGAAAAAAGTGGATGGGTCCAAAGTGCTCAAGTCTTGTTTAGTATCTCTGAGTCTGGATAGACTTGACAAGAAGCATGCCAAACACTGCCTCATGCCTCTACACATTATATACAATACCATCACAATTATATGAAATACAATTTCTCTGCATCTAAATGCTCATCTCAGTGTTAGGTAAAGGGTTTCCATAATATTATTCTCAGTGTTATCAGGTATAGATGACCACTAAAAAAACTAAATTTGCTGGGGCACGGTGAATCACTGGGGTGGGTCCCTATAGCGTGACTAAATTCCTCAATTTAATTGGTCCGTTGCTTGAATCTAATTCACTTAGAATCACGCCCGGTAGCACGTAGAAAACATTCACCTGCAGCTACAGTCGCGTCTTATTGCCAATAAATAATAGTTTTGAAAATACCTTAGGTATTTTTTGTACCGCCTTTGTGAAGTTCTGATAAATTCTGACGCTACAGCCTGGCGCCTTATTTGAGTCGTTTTTAAATCCTGCAAATTTTCCATAGTACCGCACTTAAAACATTTTCAGAACTGAAGGTATGCTAAAACTGAAAACTGTACTAAAGTGATAGAACTGAACTAACGAGTATACCGAATACTGTCCACTCATCTTGTCCCAGTGAACCTTGAACCTTGAACCAAGGTGTCATTAACATGGAGAATTCAAGAAGAATATAGCACATACGAGTGTGTTTAAAATCAAGGCTATTTTTGTTTTTTGTTCTTTTTTTTTGTACTTCTTCCATGTACCTTTGGTGAGTGCGCTGTATTTGTGATAGAGGATTATGTCGTACTGCTTACCAAACCCTTTACCAAACCGCTATGCCAGTATGCGTTCTTGTCCCGAACGTAAGGCAAAATAGGTGCCGCACATATAGAAATAGTGTCAACTAATGCTCGTGCATAGTGTTCTCCAAGCAAGCCTTTCTCCCACTATAATTCTTTCGCATCCTCAGCTCAAAATCAGGGGTCATAATATTCAGTACATACTCGTTAGCTAGTTACTTCAGTTCCATCACTGTAGTACAATTTTAGCACCTTCTGTTCTAAAAAGTTAGAGTGCGGTACCATGGAAATCTGCAGGATTTAGAAACCCTTAGGCTCCTAGTAGCGTCCTCGCTATGCTCTGATGCTACAGCCCGGAGTCTTCGAGTTTCTAAATCTCGCATATTTCAAGGTGGTATCGCTCTCTAACTATTATATATACTCACAGTAATTGGTCCTGCACCTCCAGCAACTGGGACCCTTTACTCTGCACAGACACAAGCAACACTTGTTCCTCCTCTTTGCTCTCACTCAAAGTTCTTCTAGCTCTTTTTAACTCTGCTCGCATCCTCTTTACTTCATCTTTCTTCTGATCTGCTTCTCCATGCAGCGTAGTATTGAGTTTCTCCAGTGATATTATCTGTAAAGACAATTATATGTGTGTATATATATATATTCCACCCTAGATATCTTCACAATGATATCTTTAGGTACATGACCGGTGAAATAACTCACAGATATTTCATGTTGTCATTACCCCTGCAGTTTACCCCTGTAGTTATAGCAACCGGCCAGACTTTTCAATTTTCTTGGTTTTTACCAGCTACCTTCCACTGGTTATACCCTACTCAGCAGGGTTAGAGCAGCTGCTAAAATATCAGCTGGGGGTGTGGGTAGCCCCTTCCACCAACTTTACCCTGAGGGTTACCAGTCCTAGTACTAACTACAGCAGTAAAGGTATCTAGTGTGGAATAAACCATTTATTACACTTGTCAGAGTATGGCAAAATATTTCACTCTCTGGCTCTGAAAATAAATTAGCCTGCTCATGAAATATTTCACCATATCACACTCTGACTCATGTAATAAGTACTATATATATATATATTCCACCCTAGATATCTTCACAATATCTTTAGGTACATGACCATGAATAACTCATAATATTTCGCCGTTATTTCACACTGTACGCGTGAGTAGCCCCTACAGCCAACTTTAGGCTGTGAGTTTCCAGTCCTAGTCCTAAACTATTGCAGTGAAGATATCTAGTGTGGAATAAATCACTTGTTACACTAGGCAGAGTGATATGGCTAGATGTTTCACTCTCAGGCTTTATTTTCACTCGCCTCTGGCTCGTGAAAATAAATTAGTCACCATATCACACTCTGACTCATGTAATAAGTACTATTTATATATATATAATATATACATAATGTATACGTAATATACTGAGTATGAGGGAATATCGCTATCCGAACCCGAGGGAGAGGTCAATTATATAGCGATAATCTGAGAGTTGTTGCATTGTGTGTAAAAAATATGTCCAACAGAACCAGTTATTGCAGTGAGGGTCACTCTAAAATACTGACTATTAAAATGTACTTAGTTTCACTCTGCTGCCCTCAAACAAGATAACAATGGTGATATAGATGGAAACTGTCCCACTTAAAGGAGTCTAAAGAAGGCAAAATGTGAAGAAAAAAAGTCAGTTGTCGCCAAAACAAATGCATTTTTCTTTGTAGCTGAAAGGACTCGGACATACTATACTTTATACCATCATATAACTTGGCATTTAACTCTCTATTTAGAATTCTTCTGTGTTGTACAATTTATATACTCTTTGTGATTCAAAGTTATGTATTGTCCGCAGACGATTTTGAAGGGTGATATCACTTTTGTCACATGGCAGTTACTAAGCAACTATGGTATAATTATATACAATATATATATATTATACATTGGATATTTTTCCTTGAGTATTTCCTCACATCACATGAGTGTACAATATTTTCCCATATTGAATGCAGCACTTCAACGCTCCAATGCACTCACGTGTAATTTCCGGACAACTGAATTTTTAGAAGTATGGCAAAAGTTACCTTTGAATGTTCACTATTCGAAAAATAACCAATGTACACTAAACAATTTATTACACTTGTCGTACAATATGAAGATGACAGTATACTCTCATGATGGTATTTTTATTCACCATCGGCTGATGAAATTACTCGCTTGCTCGTGAAGTATCTCCCCATATTGTACGCTGACTCACCAATAAGTATTATAATGAATTAAGTAACTGATACTATCAATTTCTTGTTTTAACTCCATTGTGCAGGATATTTTCACTATAAGTAAAGTACCCCGGGTTTTACAGTGAGTGAGGGAACTAGGATTACAAGTACCTCTCCCCCTCAAGCAATTAAATACACTAGTAACTGAGCTGCTGTGCTCATGTAATTTAAACAACAAGGTAAAACACTTCTTAGAAAGGCATCATTCAGTAAAAAAGTACAACATTGACCATTAATTCCAGCTAACAAATATGAGTAGCGGTAGCTTCTGATGAACCTAAGCCATTCTTTCTGACTATCTAAATGACCAGTAGTTCCTGAAAAAATCATTTAGCAGTAAAAACAGAGTTTTGAAATTATGCATGGTAAAGGGTTTCAATGCCATATAACCAATTGCTGCAAGTTTGACTAAAAAAAATAAATAAATAAAAAAAAAATAAAAAAAATAAAAAAAAAGCAACAATACAAAAACAAGCAATAATAACACAACCCAAATAAGACTTGCTTACTGCTGTAGTAACAACTGTGTTTGAAAAAGGCAGCTAATATACTACAGTCGAACCTCCGAACAACAGCCATACATAGAGACGAACCCTTTGGCCTTTGTAGAGAGTTTGACCTTATTTCGGAGTTTTTTTTTTTGCTACTATTTTTTTTAAAGAATTTGACAAAATAACTAATGGATTGAGTTTTTTTGGATGATGAATTGATGTAGCTATTAATGTTAGTTTATTGTGGCTTTGTTGTGGGAAAGAAATCATGCAATGTTTTTTGTTTCATGGCATCCTTGTAGGTCTTCACATTTGAAATGGGCAATTGTTCACTGTCATCTTTTTCATCTTCGTCACCTTCTTCTTCGCTACCTACCTGGCCAAGCTGATGCATGAAGTCTTCTTCCCATGTCAAGCTGTCCAGGTCATTGCATACCGGTATTGAATCTTCCCCATTGATGTACTCATCTGAGCTGCAGCAGTTAGGCACTACATCATGAATAAGGCTGGTAGGGTCGGCTTCAACATCCACAGCTGAGAATGGGTCATCTTCCTCCATGCTGCAGGAAACAATATCCATCTCTGAATTGAGGATACCAGCTTTCCTGAAACATTTTGAAATTGTCTGAGTTGATACGATTGACCATGCCTGGGAGGAAACAATATCCATCTCTGAATTGAGGATACCAGCTTTCCTGAAACATTTTGAAATTGTCTGAGTTGATACGATTGACCATGCCTGGGCAACCCACCTTATGGCTACTAAAATATTGACCGATTTCACTACCTCAGATGCAGTTTGGCATTCATCAATTTTGTTAGCACATATCGCAAAAGTAAGCGTTTATAGTGCACCTTGAAATTTTGTATGATGCCAAGGTCAAGTGGCTGCAACTTTGAAGTGGTATTGGCTGGCAAAAAAACTATTTTTATATTACTAAATTTTGACTCGAGAGTGCTAGGGTGGCAACCTGCATTGTCCATCGACAACAAAATCGAATGCTGGCTATGAATTAACCTGCTGTTCAACTTAGTTAGAACAGTCTCCATAACATCTCCTGTCATCCATGCCTTCTTCTGATTGAAATAATTGACTGGCAATGCGGGCTCAGTCACCGTGCACTAGGGGAAATGTTTCAGTGTGGCAGGACTCAGGTTGCCCAAATTATCAAGAATAAGGATTCTATTTTAGCATTATTTAAAGCTAATGCTTCTGGAAGCAGGATCCATTCCACTAAAGTTTCTCGTACATGTGAGTATGAAGACATAAATAAGGCTGGAGTTACTGTGGATTCATGGAAGGAAAGGCTTCCTGAGTTAATTACAGGCTATGCAAAGGAAGATGTGTGGAATATGGACGAGACTGATAGTGGCTTTGGACGAATAGGAAAGGAGTGCAAAGGAGGGAAGAAAAGTAAGCAAAGAATCACTGTGGCATTTTTTGTCAGTGCAGCAGGCATTAAGGAAAAGCCAATTGTCATATGGACTTGGTGTTTAAAGCGTTTTGATAAGAGTCCCTGTCATTCTCGTGGGCCTTGATAACCTCCACTTTCTTTTTTAATGGCAGGAAATTTTTCTTATGCTTCGAAGCCATATTGGTGTAAGCAACGCGGGAGAGCTCAGATAAAGCCCACCCCAAGAAGGTGTGACGTGTGCATGGCTGCAAGTCAGGTTGTTGCTAGTGCTGAACTGCAAGTTTTGGAAATAAACTCCTTCATAAGAGGCTATCACGAGTACACTGACGTATGGGTACCTTTTATAGGGGAATCACTATTGGTGAAGCCAGAGCCCACAAATGCCAAAGACAATAAAGCAGTAGCAGTCATGAAGGACTCCACAGTTGTAGGTCATGTACCACGCAATCTTGCACCGCGTCTTTTTCACTTCTTAAGAAGAGATGTCAACAAAGCGTTTGCTGTGGTCCAAGGAGAGAGAGTGAACAGAGGCGCCGGTTATGGCCTGGAAGTGCCCTGTATCTACCGCCTGTTCGGCCCACCTGTTTATGTCTGCCGAATGAGAGAACTAGTTAATGAATTATTAATAGAGGGACATCTGTAATGAATGTAAAATTAGTATTAGCATTCATTTAGTATTATGTCTTTTATTAAATTGAAAGGCACACAAGTCATAAATTAGTAAGGCGTGGCAAGCGAAAATTGAAAGGCTAGGCAAAACGGCGGCATCAATAAGTTGGGTGTGGCTAACTGGCCGTCCCAAGAAGTAAATTTTGTACAAGACATTACGTTTTGGGGCACACAACTTGGCCGTTGTCCGGAGTAGAGAGTCAACCGTTACTTTGGAGTAAAAAAATCCATTACATACATGCAGAAAATACTCCGTTCCCAACGGTCTGACCATTGTTGAGAGTCTGACTGCTTCTCGGACCCGTTGTAGGGAGGTTCGACTGTATTAAGTTTAATGTTTGCTATAAGCAGTAGATGTAACACAACACTTTCACACACACACACACTCGCACGCACACACACACTTGCACGCACGCATGCATGCACACACTCACATGCACACGTGCACGCACGCACGCGCACACACACACACACACTTGTTCATTGGATATACCAACACAAAACTTTAATTTGGACAATGGACTTTAAGAATAATTTTGTGACTATTGGACAATGGACTTTAAGAATAATTTTGTTAAGTAGAGCATATATTATTGCTATGACAAACAGCACATACCAAGATAGCTTGCCACTGCCACTAAATTATGAATTCAAGTAAAGTCGGTAACCGGGTAAACATAGATAAACAAAGGATTCGTTTAGTGGAGTATGGGATGGGGTAGGCCAACAAGAGGACACAAAAACATGAGGGTTTAAGTACAAAATGACATAAGTGAGTCTACAAATATATGTATGTAAACAAACAAATATCCCCGATTTTCAGTTGTGGTACCCTGACAGAGTCTCGCTTAAATACTGTTTCAGTATTCATTACAGCATCCTCCGAGAGTGATGTGCTTCACAAGAAGGTAACTATATCAAAACTTACAGGAGAGTAAAAATAAACCCTGCAAATGAAATGCTTCATCATATTATATCACACACACACACACACACACACACACACACACACACACACGCACATACTTTTTCTTTTAGATCCTGCATTGATACTGTGGAACTTCGAATGTGATCTAATTCCTAATATATTACATACATAAACATGAGGCAGAGATTTATAAATTGAAATTGACTTTTATAAATGGAAACCAGCATGGGTAAATTGACACTAGCTTAAATAAATTGATGCCGACTTTCTGATATACAATCCAATATGTAAATCCTTACACACCTGCACAGCGACTGTGAGGATTAAGAGTCATCAGGGCCTTTGATGATCTTTACCAGAAAATAATCTTTTTTCCCCCCTTCTTATTGTACTAGTAGTAAATCAAGAGTTTTCTTTTAAATTTGTGCCCCCCCCCCCCAGAAAAACAAAAACAAACAAACTTGAGCAGATTCACATTAGCTTCCCTCTATTTACATAATAAGAATGTGGTAGACTTGAGAATGTCTCGCTATCTTCACTCCCTCACCGGATAGCAAGGAATGGCAACCTGTACTGTACATATCTACCCACTCAATAGTCCTCCACCCACCAACACCTTGCATGTGATCTTACCCTCTCCTTGAGCTTCAAACTAGAAGTGACCTCCTTCAAACTGGCAGTAACAGTTGCTAGCTCTGCCCGGGCATCTGACGCCTGCTGTCTTGCCTCTTCCACTGCAACAACAATACTTATTAAACCACTATTATGGTGATGATGATGATGATGATGATGATGATGATGATGATGATGATGATGATGATGATGATGCCCTTTATACCTTTCTTGTGCTGTGTCTGTTTCTCTTCTTCCACATCATCTAATTTCCTCCTAAGTTCAGAATAGGCAGTGCAGGACTCCTTCAGTCTACTGCAATCAGTCAGAAAAGACAAGTTTATTGTTATCTTCATCATCATCGTTATCATCATCACTACTACTACTACTACTACTATTACTACTACTACTACTATTACTACTACTACTACTCCTACTACTACAATCACATTGACAGCAAAAGTTTAGCAAGATATTCTTTTAGTAGAAAATCAGTTGTTATGCATTATGTATGCTAGATAGAGTGCCCGTCTAGAACTCAGTAACTTTTGTACTATACTGAACTACTGGTAGTTGGCGAGCAAGCGAAGTGAGCGAGACACTCTCAGGGGTAACACAATTGAAAATTGGGGATGTTTGTTTGTTTATATATAATATTATGTGTGGACGTACGTATGTCATTTTGTACTTTGACCCTCACGTATTTTTGCGTTAGCTCGGTGTTCGACCCTGTCCCAAACTTCACTAAACAGAATCCTCGTATCGTTAACAAATTGAATTGTTTACCGCCTTGAATTCTTCTGTGTATGCAGTTAAAACTCAAAAACGTATGGAGTTCCATTTCTATTCGAGTTAGTGGTGGTGGTAAGTTAATAGCTATTTGTAGTAAGCCCTACGCAATAGTATTTACTTGAAAATTCATTGTCCACTAGACTAACCACGAAGGTAAGCCTTGTGTAGGTATGTTCAGCTAAGTGTGAAAGTATTGTGCGTTACAACTACTACTTAGTTAATAAATATCACAAAGAAAACGTTTAAATAACGTCACTTGTTTTTTTTTGTTGCTTTTTTTTTTTTTCAATTCAAACAGTTGCGGGGAGTGGTTACTATGGCATTGAATCCCCTTTACCGTATATACGCGATTCAAAAACTTTACTTTTGTTTAGTAGCTTGAGTGTTAGAAGTTAAATTCAATTGTTTAAAAATAGTGTAGTTTTAGGCTCGCTCGCCATTTGTGCTCAAGCACATCACTAGTATATATTTTAAGCTTTGTCCTATGAGGATGAGCTGATTAGTTGTTGTCACACTTAATGAACCCAGTCAACAAACCAGTGTAAAGAAAACACATCAACCCCAATTTATCTGTCCATTCCAAACAGACTGATCAGATCGTGACAACAGATCAAACCCTGCCCTGCTGAGATGAGTCAATGTGCTCACTAATCAGAAGCTGACAATGCTCGGTCCAATACAACAGTTCCATTCACTGGGCTTTATGCAAACACTGATTGAACAGCTTTTGCACAACCAAAATAATTCCCCACTTCCTAAATGACCTCCTAAAATAACAAACCCAGCTCTAGAAGAAGAAGAAAAAAAGTCTTAATAAAGGTTAATCATCATTACTCGACATAAAGGAGGCATTTAATACTGGGCATCACTTCCACTTCCAATATATAAATCAACTACTTACTCTATTAAACCGTCTTTCTCCTTCTCCAGCTCTTGTATTTGAGTTAACCAGTCTGTTACAGACTTCTCATTCAATCTGTCCTGCCTAGTCTTCAGGACCACTCTATGACACTGATCCACCAGGTGCCGCTTGACCTGGGCAACCACTTCCCCCAAATGGGCCAAACGCGTGCCTACAACTCCTCCTTCAAATACAGAACACAGGCCATGACACTAAATAGAACCCCTCCCCCTTACTCATTTGACAATACTTACTAACATCTGCTCTGATAGTCTTCAAGTTCTCTTCACAACAGGTCATCAGGTCTTCCAGGACCGACTCAAGTCCTTCCATGTCAGAGGCTTCATCAAATTTCAGTGGAACAACTGCTGCCCTTCCAGCAGATGAAGCTGCTCTACGGAACACACCACCAGTCTTAGCTGAGACTTGACTGGATGCAGTATTGCCGAAGAAAGACTTCTTGGAATTCGGATTGTCTGAGGTGGTAGATACAGGATGGAGAGGGGGCTGAAGGTGCGGCTTCTGAAGGGTGTCAGTTCCTTCTTGATCTAGCTCAGAAGAAGTGGATGAGATTCCTTGGCTGTGCAGATTATTCTGGCTGTCCCCAGGAACCAACTGATTCGAGTTCTTCTGGAGCAAGCCAACAGGCTGGTGAGGGTTATTTGCTTGTGTTGGCTTTTTATCTTGAGGTGGTCCTGACACCCCCTCACAGTGAGACATCGATGGCTGGGCGGAGTCTACTTGATCGTGCATATGAGGTGGATGAAATCCATGGTTTCCCAAATACCAATAATAGTCCAGCGGTGGCAATCTGGGAGGAGGAGGCCAGCAATGCAGAGACGCAAGATCCAGGGCATCCATAGTCCTTAGTTCGTTCTTCCTTGTGCTAGGCTTGTGTCCAGATGTTCTGCCAACCGGCCGCTCTCCTCCTGGAGGTCTCGGATGAGGTGTAAGTGGGGAAGAATGGTGAGGACCATTCGTACTTCCATTGTGGAGGTGAGAGAAACATGGACAAGGATAAGTTGGTACCCATGGGTACGCATATGGGGTGTGGTGATAAAATGGGAGGAAGGGAGGAGGAATGGAATTGTCATTGTTACCTTGGACCGGCGGTGTCATGGAGTAAAAACAACGAGGACAACTGGAAGTAGTTTTTTCCTGATTATTGTCTTCTTTGGCATTGGATTTTTGTTTCCTAGTCCTAGAAGTGGTTGGAAGTGAAGGTAAGCTCTTCCCTTGCTTGGTGCGCCATGTTTCTTCTACTCCCAATGCAGTAGTGGTTGGACTTTGATCTTTGGTCCTGACTCCTCCAGGGTGAGCAATACTGGGACCTCGCTTCTCCCTGGCCCCATTGCCTGGGTGGATGACTGATCGCACTCCGGGCTTCTTGTCTGGAGTAGAGCAAGCTGCAGGATGAGAAGTGTGGCTGCCTTCTGTAGACTTCTTCAACTGTGCTCTTGAAAGCAAGTCAACATTCTTTTAGGGGGGAAAACAAAACCATAGTGATAGCACTGGTAAAAGAGAGCTTTTCTGAGTGTATTAATGTTTTTTCAATGAAATGGTCAATTCCTTAACTCGGCAAGTGAGTTCAAAATCAAATTATTTATTATTTCAAAGGTATGGGCGTAGATGTTACCAACACACAATGGTTTACCACTTAACCAGGAAAGGCATGTTGCTTGCTTGATGAGGGGCAAATATAAAAAAAATGGTATAAGTCTTACCTTTCTATTGTTGCTGGCTGCTGGAGGTACAACCTGTTGCTCTTTTCCACTTCTGGCTGGCCGAGCCTTACATACTTTCTCAGTCCTCCATGCAAGAGAAGGCTTATCTTTCAACCCAGCCCCCTTGACAGCTTCTGATCCTGGAAACAAGAAACATTAGCCAGCTATTCATTTGTATGGTAAGAATCGCAGCTAGCACTTCAAAATCCCTCTACAAGCCAGTACATGCAGTGTCTTTAAAAGTATAATAATAAAAGTGATATCCTGGGATGGCCTGTGCATTGCTACATGAACAAGACAATGAAGTCTACATTGTACATATGGAATGCATGTATGGATGTATTAGACTTTAAGTGCACTTTAACAGTAACCATTACTGACTTTTGCTTATGTACAATAACAGCATCACATGCTTGTGTTCTACCACAGCATGAACCCTGTGGTGTAAGAGTCCCCTATCCTTAGTCACCCAATTACCAAGCATCTTGTGGCCCCTCCTAGTGACCAATAGTGATTTCAACACACTAGCACACCTGTCCAGACCCTTGTCCAATGAAATGATCTAAAGATATTAAACACATATCTACATCACATCAGTGGAAGCAAGAAATGATAGGTGAATCTTCATAAATGTTTGTTGGGGATTCTTTTGTTATTTGCGGTGAAGAGAATTTGTTTCTGTATGTTCCTTTCATAAATATTTCTTCTGTGCAAACAGAATAAAACAGTAGAGACATAATTAATAGTTGCAGTTTGGTATTACTAACAACTCTGGCTTTGACATTTATTTTTTACTACTTCCTAACGTTAGCTTATGGCTGGTGGGATATAACCGGGACTATGTATGAGTGTGCATGTGTGTGTGTGTGCGTGTATGTGCATCCCACTGGGAGTATAGCACCACCAGTATACATAGATGTCCAGAAATGCCGTAAATTGTCCATCCCATCCCACAGTCCTGGGACTGTGGGACATTCCACGGGATGTCCACCTCTCTACAGATGCATGTGTGTCCCGCTGTCCATCCCATTAGTGAATTGAAAGTGTCTACGGGAGTGCGGAAGCGACTGCATTGGAATGTTGTTTTATAAACTGCAACTTGCGTCTGCCTGTGTATTTGCTGTTATTGCCACAACAACCTTGTCCCACTTCGTTCATTTGGTGTTCAATCAGCCGTGGGCTAATATAAATTTCACAGGACGTATGCACATACCAGCAACAGACTGTTATGTGTGTAGGAGTGCAAAATTGAATCCCTTGAAAGGAAGTATAAATTACAGCACTCGACTGACTCCAATCCAAACTACTTCGCTTACACTCCAGTCCAAGTATTTTAGAGCCTTCTGAGTAATGTATTCTTTGTAAATAGTTCAGCTTTTTGCCACAGATTTAAGATTCACTGGCTCCCTAATCTCATCAGGAAAGCTGCATATTAGGTGAGTGTTCTTTACAACTTCAGTAGTGTTTATTAGACTAAATTGAAATCTCAAGAAAAAATAGCTCAGTCAATAGCTATCAAAATAGGCAATTACTTGTGCAGTATAAATCTTTTTTTTATATTTATAGCTATATAATTTTAGGATGGCTGAAGGGTTGGCGATTTTTAAGGGCCTGTGCGTCTAGAGAACATAATTCACTCTTTAGCTGTTCCCTGCAGTATGTGGAAAGTTCTTACTGTGAATTGTATCTACAACTCTAATATAGTTACTACCTAAGCTAAGGCTAGCAAGCTAATGCTAGCAAGCTAATACATTGTCCCGGTTTATACGCACCCTTTCTTCCGTATCAGTAGAATACAACGAATACTTTCTTTCCCGACCATTCATTAGGCCGTGGCAATCGCCAGTCTCAGAACCTCCTTCGTCCATAGCGTTAAATTTAAAACCATCTTCACTAACGACCTTTTAAACTTTACCAATTATCCGCCTAAAACTGTTACCTTAGCAACGGGCGCATGCTCGTATTCATTCAGTGTGTAGGTCCGACTAAAACACGGACCGGATCGGACCCCCACGGACCGGACTCTGTTTCTTGTGGCAATTAGTAGAAGAGAAATATCTGTTACTTGGCAAAGGTAAGAAAAAAATAGCTCAGACAGCACTAATAAATGGGAATTATTTTGTTGTCAGTGATGCTTCCATAACTACAATTTAATAAGCTTTGGTGAAATTATATAACCATATTTAAAACTGTTGACAGTACACAACCTCAACAGGATTATCTTAAAGAATTAATGTCAACATAGCATTGTTGTATGCATTGTAATAGTATTCCATTTTAATTACATTATATTTATAATTATTCTTGTTGCCATTGCACAACAATTACACTATTAGTAATAAAACAATATAATCACTACTAGCTAACTACATTGTTATTGTTATTGTGTATTATAATTATTATTATCATTATTATTATCATTATTATTATTATATTATTATTATCTTCATTATTATCTTTGTTATTGTTATTATTATTATTATAACTACTATTATCATTATGAATTCCAGCTAATTAGAAAAAATATGCATCCCTCCTGTATTTTGAAGCGTAGACACATGTGTTAGTGAATTCTAGCTAATTAAAGAGTACGCAACAGTTTTTCCTCCTTTATTTTGAACTATGTCTTAGTAAATTTTAGCTAAAGAAAGGGTTTTCCATGCTGTATTTGGAAACAAGTCCTAGATATTGTGTATGAAAGGCCATAAGCCGGGTACTGATTTCACAATGAGGTGGTGGCCAGTTCTGGTCTATTTCTTAGAAAATAACAAATTACAGCAACTAAGTACACAAACAAACTGGAAACAGGCTAAGAATAAGTCGTGAGGACCTTAACAAAAACAATGTGAGGAAAACTGCGGGATAAAAAGAAGAAGAGTACTGTTGGCCATTGACACAGCTAAATTCAACTACACAGGATTTGCAGTATACTGTCAAGTACTGCTAGATACTATCCTGAGGGATCACCTTCAATCAAGAAGTAATTTGGTATACACACAGCATTGATAGGAGCTAGAGTTTATTACTCTGCTATATCACAAGCAAAATTGATATAACACCTGTTTGTGTGTTGACATTAAACATAATCGATGAATAGTGAGCTATTCTGGAAGGCTTTTCTTTGTGCAACTACTTTTTAAGTTTGAATGGAGAAGGAGCTTGGTCAAAGGGCATACCGGGGATTCACCTTTTATACCTAGAATGTTGTAAACAAGACCGTAAGAGAACAACATTGAATAATAACTTCAAACTCCACATTTAAGCCAGAATTCATCACATTGAACTGCTAAAATTATGTAGAGGGATACTTGAAGTGGATTTCTTTAATGTGAATGTAGAGGCCTGCATGCCCCATATTATATATGGTAAATACATTATTAGAAGTTTTCTCTCCCTCCCCCGTTCCCCTCCCCTCATCCCCTCCCAAGACGTAAATTTTAAAGAAGAAAAATTGCTAAGAATAGTGCCATTGTGAAGCAACTGCTCAGTTTTGAGTCATATGATTTTGGGCCACTTCTGATGCGATCCACCATCACAAATTATATGAGGGGAAACTGTCGTACACTCTTTAATTGATAAGGAGTCAATTCAGATGGGTCCACCATCACAAATTATATGAGGGTAAACTGTCGTACACTCTTTAATTGATAAGGAGTCACTTCAGATGCGTCCACCATCATAAATTATACGAGGGGAAACTGTCATACACTCTTTAATTGTGGACACATCTGAAGTGATGACTCCTTATCACAGACCAATTACAAACTTGGACTGTTTTAAAATGGGCCAGACCATTTCCAAACCTCAGACTGTTTTAAAACAGGCCAGACCATTTTAATAAACAGGCCAGACCACTGGCCAGACTATTTTAGAACAGGCTGGTCAAACTATTCAAACCATTTCGAAGGGTGTCAAACCCTTTTTAAAAGAATCAGATCATTAAAATGAGTCAGATAGTAAACCTGGCAAAAAACAAAAACTAAAACAAACTGCTAAATGTAAATAGGGCAGTTGTCAAACAGACCCAAGACACAGAACTCTTGTGTGTTCATAAATATTTTTTTTCTGAATAGAACTATTAAAAAAAAACAAAAAAACAGATAGTCTTTTAAAAATTTTGTTAATCTAAACTTCACTAATCCAAGCAATTTGGGCATGCCAATCCTAACACACTTGATTGTTTGTGCATGCATCTGTCACTTGCCCATCTTCTTAAAAGAATGTAACCGAAAAGACCTCAACTCACAAATAACTAGTGCAGGAATACAGAGTAGTCATACCATTATAATTATAGGAAAGGCTACAGTTTATCAATCTATTAGAGCATTAACGAAAGCTGAGTAAGGTGGGTCGCAGTCATCTAGGGTGAAAACCTATAAGATAGGCAAGGTCATTCAGTAGACATGGCTATGTTCTCATGGTCAGACAAAAAAGGAAAAAAAGACAGCTAAGTACACAAATTACAATGTGAGAAATGCATAAATATGTAATGAGTTTTTTTAACTAAACATTTCACAATTTGAACTCCCTCTTGGTCCCACTAAAGTATTCACCCACACAGATACAAAGATCAACAAACAACAAGTTAGATGTTAATGAATTATGTTGCTCAGAGTAATCTCTTTTTCCAGCTAGCTTTGTGCAGAAAGGTCACTAAAAATAAGGGGAAATAAATTACGTCTATGGAATTTTGAAAGGAGGGTTTATTTCTCTTTACCAGCAATGGAGTGATATGATCTAAATCAGGCTATTATGCCCATAACCACATTCTTTTATTAACAAATTCAAACTATACACAGGACACATTAAATTAAAGGAAAAATACATTTTCTTTTTTTACTCTATGTGTCATATTAGTATAATCATCTGAAGTCCTGCTTTCCGGCTCACTTCCATCAGAAAAAGACAACAAAAAAACTAAGAACAGAAACCTGCCTTGGTGTCTATGTCCTTGGGCTATAAAATAAATAAGAATTTGGTTTGTACTGCAATTCACAAACCCTCGCAACTTGGGTTTTACCCTCGTGTCTTGGGATTTGTAATCACATACAAACTCAATATTGATTATAACTATTACACATAGTACTGGTAGCACAGCAGGGTATTCAATAAATTTAGATCACGTTGAACCACTGTATCTGTTTTAAGACATGAGTCAGTTAAAATAGTATGAGTGTGTCTAATTTTTTTGAGTCATTTAAAAACTTCACAAAAAAAAAATAGAAACTGCAATGTATTTTCTGTAAATTTTTTAATGTAAAGTGCTTTACAGAAAAATGTGTTGGTGTTGTGCAGCTTGATAAGGATTGTACAATAAACTTGACCATAAATTAGTCATACCCCCCATGATAGCAGTAGTATAGTCTTAGTGCTTGCTGTTAGCTCTTGCAACATTTCATACTCCTATATGATGCAGCAAGATGTAAGGATGCAAATGCATGTAAAGTGACAAGGCAACACATTTGTGGTCAGAGTGATTTAACGTCTGATCTCAATACTCTGGCTCTGGTGTGACGCTGCCTGACATGGCTACCACCATAGCTGTCTCCATGAATGTTACGTCACTGTCAGCTTTGTCTGAATCCACATCATGTGGTTGAACTCTGACACAAAGGACTGCATTCGTGGCTTCTCTGGTGGACTTTTCTCGGCAGCATCGTGTGGTGTTTATTGTGGCATGTTCGGCAGGTGTACTTGGAGGGACAGTGCGTGTAGCCATGTCCTTCTCCTAGACAGTTAGTACACAATCGCTTCTCCCAAACAAACTTGTTTATTTTGTCTACGTCATAGTGGGCAAAGGGTTGACACCGAACTAAGTTGTGCTTGTCTGTGCACAGAGGGCACTTGATAACTGGCGGCAATTTATTCGGCTTGCTCTTGGCTGGTGATGTGGAAGTGGTTCCAGAGGTGTCTGTGCCCAAGGGGATGTAATGGTAAAATATTGGGGTAGTTTGATTTGTATTAATCTCTATGGGAGTACCTTAGTTCAGTACATGATAATAATAATTATTGTCACTATAATTGTGGGGCTTCCCACAAGAGGATGAAGAATAAAGAGATATTATCATATCACACATTGCATAATCACACCTGTAACTTACCTAACTGTTCTAAAACATTCTCTTAGCTAGTGTGCTCTCACCTAATGAGCACAGTCAATGCTCATTTCTTTTTATGTTACACTTGTGGATGGACGGCTATCATATTTAACTATCTCATCATATCTTCAATAAGTCTTTGGTTGTAGTTACCTTCACACATCTCATGCATGCTATTAATTAATTGCTCCTTTATATAAATCTGAGCATTGGAGGAGTATTTGATTTAGTTACTGCTGAGGGTGCAGTATCAGCTATAATATAGATCAACTCTGAGTAATGCATTTCTTAGGGCAGTCCGAGTAGCTACAAAGCCTACATCCTCAAACTCAAAGGTGCCCCACAATTTTATTATTATTATCGTTATTATTTTATTGTTGTTATCATTTTTATTATTATTTTTATTTCTGTTGTTATTATTAATAGTAGTAGTAATATTATTATGGCAATGGTAACAACAAGAACAATTATAATTATATGATAATATGCAAAACAATAATGGAATGCTAATAAATCACGGCAATGTTTACAAAAATGTTATGTTGATGCTGACAACAATACATGAATGCTGTTTGGGCTATGCTTTTCTTATCTTTGCTAAGTAACAAATCTTTCTCTTCAACTTGTTGACACTGAAAGAGAAACAAAAAAGTACTATAGCTCTATTATAGACTAGACAAATTTTACATGGAGTCCAGGCATGCGCGCTCACCGTGCGCGAGTTTTTCTCGAATTTAGTCCGGTCCGTGGGTCCGGTCCGTGGGTCTGGTCCGGTCCGTGTTTTAGTCAGCATAATATTCATTTTATTCACTATTCTACTTATAGATAAGATATGCCAGGCCGCTCTGAAGTTGTACTGAAGTGTTCACAACATGCTGAAGCTCTTGTCCAAGGAATAGCTGAGCTGAAAGCTGACAATTTACTGTCTGACTGCATTCTCACACTCAATGATACAAAATATCATGTCCACAAATGCATTTTAGCATCCTTCAGTCCATACTTCAAAACACTATTTACATCAAAAGGCACATGGAAGGAAAGTAATAATCCAGAGATCACTCTCAATCACATTAACAACCATCACTTCGAGGCTATTCTCCAATACATATACAATGGAGTCATTTGTCTAAATATGAAGACCATTGCTGAAATTTGGGCCACATCGGACATGCTCCAAATGCTTCATTTGCAAAAAGTATGTCATGATTATCTAATCAACCAAATTTCTCCCTCTAACTGTATTGGGATTTGGAAACATGCAAGGCAATTCAATGATGTTCAACTGGAACAGTTAACCTACCAATACATTATAACAAATATGGAGGAAGTATCCCATCATTCTGAATTTCTTGAAATAGGCCATGAGGAATTGTTGTTTTGTTTTAGCGGAAACCAAGCTGATAAGGACGAGTCGAGCACAAGTCTACTGCAGACAAAAGACAATTCTCATGCAGACATGGCTCCCCCACTCAGCTGCATGGAGGGTCATATTCAACCCTCTCATATTCCAGAACCTTGCCTGATGGTCGCTGGCGGATACAAAAGAGGGTTGGTTACCACATGTGAGAAATTTTGTCCTGAATCACAGACTTGGAAAAAAATGAGCACTTTAAGTCTTGTCCAATCTAAGCATTATCATTGGATTGGATCAGTTGGACTGAGGATATATGCGATGACAGGAGATAGTCCACTTGAGATAGATGCCATGGAGTCTGTGCTATCGCCCCAGGTTGTGAAACACCTGCAAACAAAGTCACTGGGTACGGGATGGGAGCACGAATCTACAATAGCACACGACTGCTCCAACATGAGTTTTTGTGTCCTGAATGATTGCATATATGGATGTGGAATATTCCTTCAAAATGCTCTCCTCTCCAGTGACAATGTGGATTCTCCCATGAAAATTTGCCGATATTCTCCCAGTGAGGCACACTGGGATATATCAACTCTAGCAATGGCCTCAAGGGCGATGTTTCAGCTGGAGGCTCACAACGGGCGTCTTCTCTTTATTGGTGGTTTGGATGTGGTCACTCAGCAAGCCATCGCCTCCTTTCAAGCGTATCACCCAGGCAAAGAATCTCTTGAAGAACTGGCTAACATGAACCACTGTAGGTACAATTTTGGTACCAGTACATTTGGCAGACATCTTTATGCAGTTGGAGGGTGTGGCCTCAATGATCGTCTACTGGATTCAGTGGAAAATTATAACTTTGAAACAGAGACTTGGTGCGAATGGATCTTTTTGCCACGCCCAAGGGCTTGCATGGCTTGCACCACAGTGGGAGGAGCTCTGTACTGTGTAGGTGGTGAAGAATATTCCAATGAAACTACTACAGTGCAAGTGGATGCACTTGTGATAGAGCTTGCCAGTAGAACTTGGAAATATGCTTCTCCTCTAAGCTGTCCAAGGCGATTTTTACATATCCTAAAAGTATGATCTCCTTCTATTCAATGTAGCAATCATTTACCAACTAGACATCAAAACTATAATACTATTATGTCTCATTTTCATCTGTCATGAAAATCGTAAACAATAAGACTCTAAAATTGATCTCTCTATTAGTGTAATCAACTATAGTCTCTCCATTAATTTAATCAACTATAGTCACATGAATACATTGAACCCATACTGCCTCATATAGTACACTTTGTATCATTATTTCTGCATTATTTTGAGTGAAATAACTGCAGTATAATATATTATTATAACAATAGTTCTAGGCCTTCAACATTAAAAACTGCAATGAATATAATTGACATTATTCATGCACCACCACAAACTACATAATACGAATTTGAAATCTATATGACGAGGATTTGTTTTCATTGCATTGAAATAAATGTTGACCAATCAAAGCATTGTTACATAATCAGTTTAGATGAGTGGTAAAGCCAGTTACTACTCCATGGCCTTATTGGACTATTCTATGCAATGGAAAGTACTCCACTCCACAATGAAGACGGAGTTGTATTGTGGTGGTACTACACTTTAAACTATATTCATAGGAGGGGTTAAGTAGATTTAGTACATCCTACTACTAGAATGAGCTGGAATGAATAGCGAAGGGGAAAAAAAAATCATGTGACCTATAGCTGCTCGACATTAAGAGTCAGAGATGGCCAAAACAATGCTGCTGCTGCTAGCTCTCTGTTGCCTGTACACTGTGAGCCACTGCCAAGAGGGGACCAAGTGTGAAATAGTGAAAGACAAACCGACATGTGTGGCAAAATGCCCAGATGGAGTCATTGACCTCACCTCCTTAGCAGATGAAGGCTTGGCAGCACCCAGGTGAGTGTAAGGCAATCTCAAACTTGGTATTAATCCAGAACCTCATGATAAATGACACCCTTACAATTACCACTAGCAATATTTCATAGGTTTAAAGAGTTAAAAGACAGAGCTGATTATCTGTACTCCTTCAATCCGTGCTATCCCTTCAACGAAGGCCTGTGCGATAATGCTCATGTAAGTCTTGATTCCTATCTCTCATCTACTAATGGCATTTCATTTGTGATTGTTGCCCTGTAGATTTGCCAGAGCAACGAGTTTAATCCATACCTCCAGTATACAATAGCCTCCGCCAATACTGAGGAAATATATATTGATAATGCTCAAAAGCCATATGTCTACTACCAGGGTCCTTCTGGCAGGTTGGTCATTGAGTTATATATTGAATCTAGCTCTACCGACACACTAACAAAATGATTCATATGATTCATAAAGTGTTTTTAGAATGTATTGATTTTCCTTTTTTTAATTACTATTTTGACTGCAGAACGGTCAATGTACACCTTCAATGCACCAATAGCGAAACCACCACTGCCACTACTACTGGAGACCAAGACAAGTTCTTTGAATATGTAAGTTAACAGACTAATTTGGGAAAAACTTTACATTATTATACCAGCTTATCTGTGACTTACAATATGGTCTGTGTTTGCAAATTTGCTTGTAGAAATTTCACGTAGAAGGGTGTGCTGTTTGTTATGGAGGATGTGCGGGACATACGGGAGCAGTAGCAGCTGGCGGTATAGGAATAGCCATTATCTTTGTGTAAGACATTAGCTTTTTTATTTCCGATAGCCAATAGGTTGTGAAGTAGCTATTCTATTAACAATCTTAAAAAATATTAGCCTTGGCTTCATTTATGGCCTTTGAAGCCTGTGAATATGTTCATAATGCTCTGTCTATGACATTTTGCAGTACAATTGGAGGAGCAGTTGCATATTTCATCATTGGTATTGTTGTGATGAAACTGAAGTTCAAAGCAGAAGGACTGGAAATTATTCCAAATAGAAAGTTTTGGATGGACTTCCCAATCTTAGTGAAGGTATTCAACTATTTATTATTTTGACATTGTTTTGTTAATATAACTATAATGCTCTGTGTTTGTGATGTCACAACTCTGTGTTATGCAGGACGGCTTCATGTTTGTAATAAGCCCGTGCAGGAAAAAAGGTGACAATGCCTACAGTGAGGTGAAATGAACTCACAATTAAGTTACAAGTTAAAAGAAATTGCAGAGAGTTTGGGGTTTTCTGTCATACAATGAATACATCAATGCACTACATCCTTTATTCCATTGTGTTGTTGCATAAAGATGGTGTTGTTTGTAAAGTTTTAGCCAAAATAAAAAATTCAATAAAATTTAAAAGGAGATTTATCCCAACATACAATCAAAATTTGGTGATGTAGTTGTTCTTGTGTAAGATTACGTAAATTACAAGAAGCATAATAAATGATCATATAACAAGCTTGAAATAATAATGATGGTAATAATGATAATGACGATAATTTCTACATTACTGTCTTAATTTAAAAATTTTCAGATTTGCTTCTATTATTCTAGTTTTTGACTAATGGTTCTTCTTAATTTTAATTTCTATATCTAGTCATGGATACCAGTTTGTGCTACACACATAGCTATTCAACACATTCTATGCTGAATGTCCGCATACTCAAATACTTATATTTACTTACATGCTAAGCCCAGGAAGCTAATGTGATGGTTTCAAGTAACATTATTCATGAACTGATGGGTTTGATAGTCATACTATGCAGTGACGATAGCCTTAACCAGGTAAGAGGTTGAAGGGTCACAGACAACTTCACATTTTCGCAATGTTGGTAGACTTAGCAAAGTATGAAATGGAGTGCACCATGGATGATGAAACAAGGAAATGGATGTCAAAGACTACATGACTGGTCAGGTGCAAGCTATAGCTCCTGTGGGGATGGATGCTGAAGGGGGGTCAAGCTATCCACTACCATCTTCACATAATATGGACAGCCACAATACAATGCACACTGATTTGGCTAGCCTGCACCAAAGTGGCTGCCAAGACAACCCCATATCAAGAATAACCCTCATTTACACTCTATGCACCCCCACTGTGCATGTCTCACTGTAGTCACACAGTGAATGGATAAAATATGGTATTTTCATTTATTGTGGCCCATGTTGTCTCATATTTGTATAAGGTCTAGAACTACCCATCTGATATACTTTGAAATGATGACTAAGTGTAATACAAGTTGGTGAAAAAGTGGAACTGCTGAACTTTAGTATAATCTAAGTCAATAATAAAACTCAGTGATGAACAGAACACAACTGAAACTGGGCATGCTCAACGCACCGCCATACGTATGTGAACAGAACACAACTGAACTGGGCATGCTCAACGCACCGCCATACGTAAACAGAACACAACTGAACTGGGCATGCTCAACGCACCGCCATACGTATGAGGCGACCAATGCAATGAATATGATAATGAACTACTATTACACTATTCATTGAAAAAATGAACTATGTGTTTACATGGAATAAGGCAAATCACACCATAATGAAGTAAGCACACTGCACCATGTCTGTCCCTACATGTTGCATCATATCTAAAAATTGACTAGCTACTCTACAAATAATCCCGCAGTTTAGGCTGATCTCATAGGTAGCGAAAACTCTGATAGGCAAGCAGCTGTTCCTGTAGGGTTTCTAAAGAGTTTGTGTAAGTTATAACTATAGGTGTACAAGAATAATACCCTTCCTCCCACCCCACTTCCTTCTATCCCACCTCACCCCACCCCACCCCACCCCATCCAACCCCACCTTACCTTACCTCCCTGCCTACCTCTTCTCCCCACAATCTGTTATGCCCCATTTCTTTCTATATTGCTTCTAAATTCTAAAACACTCGGATTTATAGCTTGGGGGGGGGGGGGGGGGCACTTACTATACAGATTTAAGTGTTGAATTGCATTGGTAAAGTTGTACTTAGCTTAGTTATTATGAATTTTTAGTTATTATGAATTTATATTTTTCATGAATATTAGAATTTTTCATGAAAGTAAATTGGTTATTGGTACATGGTACTCCCACTTTGAATCAGCTTCCATCACTCCTGCCATGTACAAACCCCTGCATACAATAAACCCATTTTAATGATTCAATTCGTTTGTTGTGATTTGTTGTCAATGCTCCCTTGATAAATCTATAGATACCCACTGTAGTTCTAAGATATTATTTTTAACATGGAAATGTCAATTCTATTGGTATTTCAACTTCATAAAAACCAGCAAAGATTTTCCTGTCCATACCTCCTCGTGAGGATATAAAAATCAACTCCCTATTTTGTGATCAACAAAAACAAACCAAGACCACATGCAGTGCAGAGTATGTGATAAAGTATAGAACTAAGTACAAAATTGGAGTATGCTGAACAATCATACCAAGTTAAAAAAAAACAACTTCTCAAATGACCTGAGGCTCTAAATTGGATGGAGATAACATTTGAGGAAACAATTTTCTCCAAGCAAACAGTGAAACATATTCTCTTTACGTTAGTTCCAGGTGGTCCAAACTTAGATACATCCGATCTTGAAACCCTTTTCAGAAATGAATTCTACTGGACAGTTTCTCCTTCTATTGCTGTGGTGTTTGCTGTCCATGAGCTATGGTCAGAATACAAAGTGTCTACAAGTAGACGACAAGCCAGGATGTGTGGCGATATGCAAAAGTGGCATCTTTGACCTTACACCTATTGCAGCAACAGATGGGATTCCCACGCAAGTTCATACAATTCTTAATTGTGTATATTGACATTTAATTCTAATAATTTAAATTATTAGGTTCAAGGAGCTGAAAGATCCATATAATTTTGTCTACACCTATAATCCGTGCTATACTTATAGAGAAGGTCCAGAGTGTGGAGACGTTCATGTGAGATCTTCTGTGTGTTAATAAGAGATTAATTTACCATATTATTTTTGTGTTTTAGATCTGCCAGGATGACATGTTTGATAAGTATCCCATTGCTGATGCTGGAACAGAAGAGATCTATTTGGACAAGTCTGATAAACCATTTGTTCATTATAGCTCTGGAGACAGGTCAGTTTGTCAGTCACATTCGTAACTGTAAGCTATCTGGTGTAAGCACTAAATATTATTATAGAATGACACAAATGATCATGTACAAGCTGAATATATGTTAGCTATAGTTACTTTAGCAGGACAAAAATCTACTTCACTGAATCTATTGAAATGGCAAACTTTAATGCAGGATTGATGTCATGTACAACTATATAGCTAAAATGTGAAGAACATAAGTGGTAGAAAAAGGTGGAAAAAAGAAAAGAAAAAAGAGAGCACTAGCTGCTGTAGCTATAGGAGTTTGAGTAATTCCTAAACCTACCCTAATTTTCAGGTTTATGAAAAGGTACAATCACAGTACATTATTGCATTATTTATTTGGTATAGAGAAGTCCGTGTCCATCTTCACTGCACAGACAGTTATAACACAACAGTAACTACCACTGGAGATTCTTATGAATTCTTTGTATATGTAAGTCACATGTAGGTACAACCAGTTACTCCATGAAGTAATCTCTATAGTTACTATTGTACTTGACACTAAAATATTTTATTTTTTTTGCAGGAATTTGATGTGTACGGATGTGTTGCCTGCCCGGGAGGATGTGTGCCAAATAAGCCATGATGTGGTGTTCAAACTGTGGGACTAAAGAACTAATCATATTTTTCTTAACAGTTAACATGCTATTAATATTGTTATTTGTCCAGTCTTTTAAAATAAGGAGTTTGACCTTGAACAAATTGCACTCTCCCAAAAAATGTGCTCTATAACATACTAACAATCCTAAGAAATCCTTTGAGGAGAAAGTATAGAAAATGATGTTAATGCACTTTTTTTTAAGCTAAACCTTAGCTATTTGATTGTAATGAAAGCATCTATTAATGTTAAATTGCAAATATTGTCATACGTACTAATACTTTCCTCATCAAAAGAAAGATTGTCAGACTATGCAGCCAGATCCTCATGTAGGAGTGCACATTACATTATGTTTCCAGCATGTACACCTCAGAGTGTTGCAGTCTGTATGGCAGGTGCACCTTATCACTTTAAGAAGCTCATGTAGAGCTGGTGGCAAGTCTAGTCATTTTTTCCCCCACAGAAATGCTGCTTGTAGCGCAGAGAGTCTATAGTGATTCACCTTGCTTTCCATTGTACAGACTAACAAGCACTTCCTCTCCTGCTGTAGCTATATCCATTGGGGTAGCCGAATACACATTGAACATCCTGGCCTTGACTCGAAAGTGACTACTGGATATAAATGTATTAACAGACATGCCCTTACCAATACTATATAGATCTTCAGAAAAACTTGCTGTCTGTTTCATGCTCTAATAGCCAAATATCCTGTACAAACCCCCACACACAAGTGAAATAATCCACACTATGACTAAGTTTAAATGTATATGCATTCTTCTAATAGTTCATAGTTTAGCACCAATTCATAAAAGCTACCCAGACTTAAATATTGGTGAAAGATGAAACAGTTATTTCAGTGAACTATGGATGCATCTATAAATTGTCTAATCAACCACCCTAATGCAGTGTCATCATTAATTTTTTTAAAATTTACTGATGTAAAATAACTTTGCTGTAAACAGGAAGAAAATAAGCAATATCTTCCCTGTAATGTAGCTACAGGTGAGAAAAAGGTCTTAAGGAGACAATTTTTTTTAATTACCGGGCACCCCTCTTATTTCATGGCTAGAACATTCTATCATTACTCAATGTATGAACTTCATAGCTAAGCTGTATAAAAATTGCAATTCGAGCTTGAAGATCTGATTTTGGTAAAGAATCGTCAAATTTGTAAAGCAATAACTAAAGCAATAGCTAAACTGTAAATCCATAAGTAAGTGATTAGATTACCTCGGCTCGATCATGAAAAGGTGGATAGCTCTTCGTCGTTGTGGTCTCCACTTCTATCTATCCCCGCAGTTATTCCTGCTAGTCTTAGTTGCCGCGAGCAGCGGTGTAGCGGCGGACAACCCGACCAGTACCCCTCCGCGACTGTGTGACAGAGTCCCGAACAAGCCCACCTGTGCCACCTCGACATGTGGTAATAGCAGAAGCCCCATAGACCTATCGCTACTCATGGCCAATAAATCTGCTGGTCCATTGTGAGTACAAATGAGCCAAAATAATAATATTGTAGAATGTAGTTTAGTCTCGGTGGCTTTATATTTCGTTAGGTCTATTTGTCTGTGTCCCTTTATCAGTTAGTATAGCTGCAAACTTATAAGCTAAACAAGCATAAATTGACCAGAGGGACCTATTTTTTAACAGCATGAGTGGTTTTGAGGTTTCTTTATTGTCATTATAACAATATAGCTATCAGTGGGACCTTAGATAAAGGTTCTCATCTCTGACCGCTTTACATGAAACTTTAAAACCAAGGAGGTAAGCTAACTATCTGATATAACAATATAAAAAAATAATGCTGTGCAAATTATGTCACATTTCGTATATTATTCACTTACCCTCTGTCTATAATTTAAATATTTTCTGTATTGAGTAGCGTCAGGATATTAGCTCCCAATGTAGAGACTCTGCCGACCACTCTATTCCTGCCAGCAGTGCAATAGTATCCAACCTCTGTGTGTCTGTGTGTTTTAATTATATAGATTCACTGACATCTTAGATCCAGATGGGGATGCTGTTTATTACTACAGTCCCTGCTACCCGTTTAATTACAAGGATTGCCAAAATGTTCAGGTGAGAGATAACCTCGCCAAATGGGTACATGTAGCTGAGTTATATCAACATTAGTAGCTATATCATTCATGGAGACATTACCTCGTATGCTTTACCATTATTCTCAAGTTTCTTATTCCAAGTAACCACCGTGTAAATAATGTAGTTACTATGTAATCAAATAATTCTTCATTTATTTATTTATTTTATTTATTTTTTTGAGGTGGGAGGGGGGGGGGTTGATTTTTTTTTCAGTGAGGTTCTGATTGCTGTATTGGTTAGGACAGTCTCCGAGCAGACAGTGCAATAGTGATTTTATATTTCAGCCCCTTAAAATTATTTATGACAGCTATTTAGACCAACTATACCATGAGAAGATAATAACTATGTTGTTGGTAAAGAGTGTGGCAGTATGCCTAACAATAGTGGGCGCACAGGGCGGGGGGGGATTGGAGTAAACAACAACTACATGACTACTTGCTTGGTTGATAACAGAAGTACTTCATTATCTGGATAGATAAGCGTTGTTGTTGTTGTTGTTTTTTGTTGGGTCTTTAGTATAAACATTTCCTAAATGCAGGAAGAAAAAGGATTGATTTTGCACTTCTTTGTTGACTTTCTTATGCAGATGGATACGATGATACAGATAAGAAGAATAGTAATAGTAGTAGTAGTAACAGTAGTAGTAGTAGTAGTAGTATGGTTTGAAGTATAGTAGAATTTCAGATGTCTAAACTTCAATTATCCTAACACTTCAGTTAACCGAATGCTTAAAATCTAATAGTAGCACATGCAGACATGAACAATCACTTAATCACACCCCTTTATTAGTGCTTTATAATACATTTTCTATTGTGTTCAGTTATCCAAACACTTCTCTGTCCCAACGTGCCCAGATAGTGGAAGCTCTACTGCAATGTTATTTGTGTAGGTTTGCTCAGTGGGTGTGTTGGTGGAGAGTTTAGGAGATGGCGGAACAGAGAAGATGATGGTGGGTACTGATGGCATCCCTTACCTGCGCTATACTTCGCCTAACCCAATTGACCCCACTGCCATAAAGTAAGTACGTGTGTGTGTGTGTGTGTCATAGCTGGTTTGGACAAGTTGAAGTGATGTACAGTTCCTTTACACTCACAGTGATGAGGCCAATGAGTCACACTTCTCCTACAATGAGCCACACCCCTCCTGCAATGAGCCACACCCCTCCTGCAATGAGCCACACTTCTCCTACAATGAGTCACGTCCCTCCTACTATGAGCCCCACCCCTCCTACTATGAGCCACACCCCTCTTGCAGTGAGCCACACCCCTCCTGCAATGAGTCACGTCCCTCCTACTATGAGCCCCACCCCTCTTGCAGTGAATTTCACTGTTTTATGCTTTGTATTGATAATGTGAGAATAGATTCATAGCTTCACCTCAGGCTGGAGTTGACGAGGCTGAACATTAGTTTGTTTGTTTGTTTGTTTTTGTTGTACTCACACATATGCATCACGGTTCAGGTCTCAGGTGTATCTATACTGCTCACAAAGCCCAGACCCCATCATCACTTACACAGGGAACAACAATCCAGACTATGTGTATGTAAGTTTATGGTGACTTTTTCTCTTCTTTTTTTTCCTTCTTTCTCTTTCTCTCTGTGTACATATGTGTGTGTGTGTGTCAGTGTGTGTGATTGGTAGAGTGTTTTTGGTTTTGGTTGTTGTTTTTTTGTTTCTTATTTTTTTTTTTTATGGTACGACATTTGAATGCCACCTTTTAGAGTTAGGTTACATGAAAATATAGACTTTGAGGCAATGAGGAATTAGCTGTTTATGAAAGTTGAGTTTCTAAATATAGTTTAAACTTTTGGTTTTAATGCATAACTTATTCTGTAAGTGACACTTCTCTGTCGATCTATAATGAAGGGAAGAGAGAGAGAGAGGTGGCTAAATATCACATTGCTCTGTATGTAGCACAATGGCTCTTGTGTGTTTGTAAAGAAGCAGAATTATATATGCATTGCCTCTTGCTGTTTCTGTGGCTGCAGACCTTCAATCTGTCCACCTGTCATGCGTGTCCTGGTGGATGTCCTGGTGGATGTCCGTCTAAGAGTAATAGGAAATCTACAGTACCAGTTGGCTATGCCGGCACTGCAGTCATGTTTGTGTGAGTTAGATGTACATGTTAAGAGTGTGCGTATGTGTGTGTGTGTGATGGTGTGTGCGTGTGTGTGATGGCGTGTATGTGTGTGTGTGTGTGTGTGTCTGATGGTATGTGTGTGATGGTGTGTGTATGTGTGATGGTGTGTGTGTATGTGTGATGGTGTGTGTGTATGTGTGATGGTATGTGTGTGTACGTGTGATGGTGTGTGTGTATGTGTGATGGTGTGTGTGTATGTGTAATGGTATGTGTGTGTATGTGTGATGGTGTGTGTGTGTGTATGTGTGATGGTGTGTGTGTGTATGTGTGATGGTGTGTGTGTGTATGTGTGATGGTGTGTGTGTGTATGTGTGATGGTGTGTGTGTATGTGTGTGTGTGTGATGGTGTGTGTGTGTATGTGTCATGTATAGACTGATGTGTGCTCTCGTGGGATATTGTGTGGTTGGTGCTGTATTTGTGAGAATCAGGCAATCAGAGGGTTTCCTGCCACACCAGAAGTTTTGGGTGTCTTCATTTTCTCTTATTAAGGTAAACCATCGTAACTGTGGGCAGCACCTAGGGATCACTCCTTGATGCTGTAGTCATTCCCTCCTTCCCCCCCTCCCTCCCCCCACCCCCTTTTTTTAGGCATTAGACACACCAAAACCTAGCCTGTAGGTGGTTCTGTTTTAGTGATAGATTCTCTCATTGATACAAACTTTGCATAACTGAAGGTTTGACACAAAGTTCCCCAGATAGCTAGTCATGTATGTTTCTTCCTAAATGCAAGTTTACTAAGGTATTGAGACCCTTTACCAGATGTAATTTTACAAACTCAGCCTTTTATAGTAGCTGTGAGTCCTCGTTGTCAAAAGCTATTGGTAACTCAGATAGTCAGAATAGACTACAGAAGATACCAGTACTCCAGAAAATTGAGGTAAGAAAGTATAGTTTTTGTATTTGTTAGATACATTATGGTCACAACGGCTACATACTTTTATTTTTAGAAATGGTGTTTCATTTGTGCACAGGCTCGCTCACCGTTTGTGCTCAAGCACATCGCTAGTTTAATAATTGGGAGAGGGGGCGGGGTTAGAGTATAGTTGTTGAATCAAGGTGTGCTTAGTTTGAAAGTGTCGGATTCATTAACTTTTTTTCTGCTGCTCTTCTGATAACTTGTGACCAGCACTGTTGTTGTTGTTGTTGTGTAGGGTGGGTGTTTATTTACATGTGTGCTTGTCGTCAACCTTATATCTCGGAAGCTAAAGAGATCATCTTACCAAACTATTCAGGGCAAAGATCAATTCAGATAGCTCTGTATATACATGATGACATCTTTTCATTCATTTTTTAATTTTTTTTTAAAATTTTCTGTAACCTTTTCAGCAGTTGATTTTGTTGTTGTTGTTTTCAAAACATATATGGCCATGTGGTCATTAGCTAAAAAAATTGTTTAAACTTTGTCAAATGGGAAACTTGCTGGCTAGAAAAATGCCATGTAGCTATCGTGCCCAATTAAACACTATTGTTAGTGCTGGGTATCATACAATTGCAGGTCTCTACAAAAATTATTTTCAAGTCAGACCACCTTTATTTAAAACATTCTGTGGCCAAAAGTTAGTGCTTCAGCTTTAGAACCTGTGTGTGATGCAAATAAGGTTCATAGTACACATAGCATACATGTAGGTTGCCACACTTTACCAAACAGGTTTGTACGGAGTAGTAGACTCTTTAGTATGTGTTGCAAATTATTATCGCACTTTCAACAAGAAGCTCAATCACTTCAACGATTTTGGAGTGTCACTGCAAGATTGGAATGAATGCTATTTTTACTAAATAGATGTATTCTCTCGCTTATCTAAAATGTTTGGCTGTCACCAGAGTTCAAAGTTGAGCTACGACAGCCATTGAACAATGAAAATTCAATTCTGTACTTACTGCTAAGGGGTGTTTTCTCAACAGAATGGGAATTTTCTTTTTCAAAGATTCCTTTTATCAGTGGGAATACAGTCGAACCTCCCTACAACGGGACTCCGAGAAGCGGTCAGACTCTCAACAACGGTCAGACCGTTGGGAACGGAGTATTTTCTGCATGTATGTAATGGATTTTTTGACTCCAAGTAACGGTTGACTCTCTACTCCGGACAACGGCCAAGTTGTGTGCCCCAAAATGTAATGTCTTGTACAAAATTTACTTCTTGGGACGGCCAGTTAGCCACACCCAACTTATTGATGCCGCCGTTTTGCCTAGCCTTTCAATTTTAGCTTGCCACGCCTAACTAATTTATGACTTGTGTGCCTTTCAATTTAATAAAAGACATAATACTAAATGAATGCTAATACTAATTTTACATTCATTACAGATGTCCCTCTATTAACTAGTTCTCTCATTCGGCAGACATAAACAGGTGGGCCGAACACGCGGTAGATACAGGGCACTTCCAGGCCATAACCGGCGCCTTTGTTCACTCTCTCTCCTTGGACCAGAGTTTCTCTTTGAAGGGGTCATATAAGGTTTTATATACACCTTTGATTTGGTCAATTTACTTTGGTTGGATAGGATTACAGACACTTCAGTTGTTCTCAACAACTTCACAAGTAGAGGTCGAGGCCTTACATGAGAGGGGCTATATTTACCCATTCTCGTGCAATCTCTAACAGAAAGCTTAGAGATATCAGGCATGAGGAAGATAATACTGATATCACTTGCTTTTGATCACTGTCTAACCTAACCTGATGTAAATTGCCTTGAAGACATTCATCAATATTGTATATCACTAAGCTAAACTTACGTTCCCATATATTTACAAATTCTGCGCATCTTCACTTGCACATACAGTTTCTCTTCTCTTTATTGTCATTATGGAATCTCATTCCATTCCAGCTGACTGGAAGGTACACAAATTATTTCCTCTCCACCAGAAAGGAAGTGTATCTGAAGTTAGCAACTACAGGCCTATTTCTCTCCTAAACATTCTTCATAAAGTACTAGAATTATTAGTCTACTCTAAGATAATAGATTTTATATATCCAAAAATTTCAAAGACACAATTTGGTTTTATCAGAAACAGATCCACTCTTCAACAACTTCTTCTATCATAGCTATACTTCAGTTTTCAATTCTGTGGAGTCAAAGCGACACACAGAAATTGTGTTTTTTTAAATTTTGCCAAAGCCTTTGATTCAGTTCCCCCACAATGAACTTCTGTATAAACTTGGCTAATTGGCATTACTGGTCCTCTTTGGTTACTTTTCAAAGATTACTAACAAAATAGAAAGCATTTTGTTGAGGTTGAAGGGTGGTAGTGTACTTGGACCTCTCCTTTTTCTTATTTATGTTAACGACATACCGTCTCTCTGCTCTTTTTCGTCTGTGTTTTTATTTGCTGATGATGCCAAACTTATTGCCTCTAAACTCTGCAAGCGAGAATTTAGCTCTTCAAAAGGATCTTGACAATTTATTGTCATGGTGTCAATCTAGAAAACTTTCTTTAAATACTTCTAAATGTGCATACATGAACGTCTCCCTATCATCATCTACTAACAACAATTACACCATCGGTAATGATACAATTAAAACAGTGACTCAACAGAAAGATTTATGTATTTTAATCTCTGATATATAGTTTATCTTGGTCTGTCCACATCAAAGAAATATGCAGCAAAGCTTATCGGTCTCTGTATTTAATTAGGCGAACAATTCCTTGCACATCACCAATTAACATTAAGAAGTCCCTCTATCTATCACTTGTAAGATCTCAGCTGACCTACTGTTCCCAGCTATGGTTTCCCAACTAAATACAAGAGGAAAGAGTTCAACGGCGTGCAACTAAATACATTTTAAATAATTATAATATTTCTTACAAATAAGACTTTTTATCTCAATATTTTACCACTAATGTACTACCTACAATTACTAGACCTATTATTTTTTGTTAAATGTCTTAAGAATCCGTCTGATTCATTTAATGTATTTAATCACGTCACTTTTCATTCTGGGTCCACAAGATCTTCATCTAATCCAAAAAACTCCGAAATAAGGTCAAACTCTCTACAAAGGCCAAAGGGTTCGTCCCCATGAATGGCTGTTGTTCGGAGGTTCGACTGTATATTTAGTCTATTCATAAGAGAAAGCTGAGAAGGGAAGTATAATATAATGGAAGAAAATAACACATACCAGATAGTTAAATCTTATGTAAGGTTTTCAAGTGTATGCAGAGACAGTCAAGTATTTGGGCTCAATATATAATTCAGTAATATTATTATATTTGTGGTCAATTATCTAGTTAAGATGAGAACTAGCTAAATACATTAACCTTTGATGTAAAATGCCTAGGGTTTAAAGTGTAGTTGAATAAAGTTTTATTTTTATTTTTATAAAATCATCTCGTTTAAAACTAAACAATTGCTGCACAAAAGAGTATATAATTGATAAGCAAATGTAAGCTATAGCTACTTAGTCTCTTTAGCTAGCTACCAGCAGCAGCAGCTCTCCTCAGCAAGGCATGAGTGAACCAGAAGAATTTAGACATTCACAGCCAGTACTTCCACAGCATTCATTGTTGTTGCATGGGAAAGCACATTCAGTAGCATTGCTGCTTCCATTCTGGCAGATGTCGTCATAGGCACTTTCAACTTCATCCCAGAATCCTTCAGTAATTCCATTCATGTACCCATCTGGCCCTCCTTTGTGAATACGGGCTATGTCTTCATTTGTAGGCTGGTGTCCCAGTCTTTCTTCTGTGGCGTATCTACATATGTAGCTTTCCACAACCATCGTAGCAAACTCTTCACTTCCTATGCCAAACACGTTGTTAGGAAAAGGTCCTTCTTCACATAATAATGGATCAAACTCTAAGGCGTCATCCCAATATGGTTTTGTAATCTGATAGATTCCATAAGCTTCTTTATTTTTATCTATTGCACAAACGTCATTGTTGGATTCGACTTTTGCTATAGCTTCCAATAGCTTGGGGTCAATTTCAACATTTCCTATGGATGGAGTTATAATCACCAACATACACACTAAATAGAGCAGTGTGCTCATTTCTTTGGTCTCTCCTATGGGAACACAAAATACACTGATATGATGGAGAGACTTTGTGACAGATAAATAAGTAACAAATAAAAGTATACATCATTTAGTGCAGAGTGCTGGCCAGTAAGTGTACACACTAGTAAGGGGGTAAGGGGAGAGAGAGCAAACCAAACAATACAACAAATGAGTGTAGAGTATTAATTACTTATTAGTACTAATTTTAGATTGAAATATAAACATTAATAAACTAGGTATTATTTTTCTAGGACTAGCTAAATGATGTTTGATTATGATGACAACATAAACTAACAATCCACGAAATCATTGCCACAATTAAAACATTATCTACTTTGTGAATTCAACTACAACTTTCCGAAAAACAAAATCACCACATTCGACACTCACCAAGTGAATCAGTCAGCGAGCTAATGGAGGAAAAAACAACCCTACATCTAGCTCTAGCTGGTTCGTTCTGACAATTTATAGATTTTGTGATCAATGGACTTACCCATAAATGGCTATATAATATATCTCATGGATTGTTGACACGGTAGTTAGACTGACTGAGCGAGTATATGTATGTGTGGTAGATGGCATCTATTGGGAAACCCAATGTTAGATGTTTAGCCTTTAAAAACTTTTATTTGTGAGGAGCACCAACCAAACCAGTAAGGATGACTCACATAAATGTAAATAGTACTACCTTTTAGGTCACTGGAGACTACATAGGAGTTATCTAAAAGTTACTGTTGATTGCATATAGACTAGCTACTCTCCTTTCAGTTGAACAACTGGTGGCTTCCAGAGACACATCTTGACAGGGTGCTGCCCGTGATCCTTTATTCGAGTCAGACTTATGACTAAATATACATGCATTTACACACACATACACACACACACACACACACACACACATACAGAACCATACACAAATCAAGGTTATATCAATAATAATTCTTAACTCATCAAATATTAGCTACATACTGCAAAAATGACAAGAGATAATATTTGACTTTGTGGATTCTCAGAGTTCTGGATTAATTAGGCAACAAAAATCCCTCTAGAAGTTATTTTTCAACTAATGCAAACTGTGTTGGCCAGAGTATATTTATTTTTTAAGTTCAACAGAATCCCTTCAAATCGTTTGCAATGGTCATTCAATCAACCATGCAGTGAACATTTGTTGTCTTCAGGTCAATTGCTGTAGGAATGAACGTCAATTTTAGGCAAGCTAAATAAATATAGCCTTTATGTTATTTTTGCATACAGCTCTTGAAATATCAAAAAATCAACTTATCAGATTCACCCTCTGTGCTGAAACATCACTAATAGCTAAATTGCTTTGAGTTTCAGCTTATTGTAAAAATGCAATCCACTTTCCAATGCTATTTTGCAACCCTAAACTTCCATAAATACTTACCTGTTTGCCAACCAATGAAACTCTAATGATACTTTCTACACACACTATCAGTTTTGTTCAAGGAGAACCCACGCCCATAAGTGTACACACACACACAAGACGCTTGTGAAAAAGCCTGCCATATCTACACCATATTTATCACCACCAAAATTTGGTTGCACCGGTAAGATTAAATTAAGTGTCCTTAACAGTGTAGAATACGCTTCTATGTGGCCATAAATTTAATAAGGAACTGCTAAGCTTGTAAAAAACAAACAAGTACATCACATAGTAACACATCCAGAGACGATAGATTATCATCTTTTTTCAGACCTATCAACCAAATTGTGGCAATAGAACTTTGGGGTGTGGCATTTTCAACTGGGAGTGTTGTTTGTCTTTATTAAGAGATTAATAATTATATAGTTATTTATGCCTCCCGAAGTAATGCTAAAAAAACTTGGGAGTCTGGTATCTGTCATGTCAGCTTGCTGACAGTAGTCAGTTGTTGTGTTAGCCTATCATAGTTGCAACTGATTATTGATGTCACTTTCATGTGTTCTGCATAACTGTTTTAGTTTTATTTCAATATACAGTAGCTAGTTAATGTTCGGTTATAATGTATTGCTAAAACAAAAATACTGCTAGAAGTTTGCTATTGATAAAAAGTTGTCGCCGACCGAGCTTATCATACTACAGCGAATCAGCAAATGAAAAGTAACAGACCAATGGAATCAAACAAAAATACTCCATGTTTTCTTTTCTAGCAGCACTTGATGATGGTGAATTACACGGCATAATTATCATCCCAGAAGAGTCCAGACAATTACAACCAGTACTTCCACAGCACTCGTTGTTATTGCACATGAAATTGCAGCTCGTCATATCGCTCTTATTCCGGCTGATGTCATCATAGGCACGTCTTACTTTCTCCCAGTATGATAGAGTACTGTTACGCATGAACCCATTCGGTCCTCCATTGTGGATGCGGGATATGTCTTCATTTGTAGGCTGGCGTCCCAGTCTTGCTTCAGTGGCATATCTACACATGTAACTTTCCACAATCATCGTAGCAAACTCTTCACTTCCTATGCCAAACACATTGCCAGGAAAATTTCCTCGACGTAAGCCTGGATCAAACTCAACAGCATCATAATAATAAGGCTCTCTAATTTGATAGACTCCATAGGCTTTGTTCATCAAATTTCTGTCACCTATTGCACAGCTATTGTCATTAGATTCAACTTTCCGTATGGCTGCCAGCAATCTGGGATCAATAGAAAGTTGTTCACGTCCTGTGCAGGAAGTCAACACTGCCAACAGACACACTACTAGGTGAGACAGCACGTACATCTCCTGTTCTTTCTTTATTAGAGGAATGGTAATGATCATATCTCTGGTTAATATCGCTCATTTTGGTTGGTAAAGGGTTTCCTGGTCAATTACCAGCTGTAGTGTAGTACATTTATAGCCTGAAGGAGTTTTTCTCACTCGTCTTACGTGGTCCATGGAGTATTGGTTGGTGGTCTTTCTTGGGCTTTACACGTCTTCTCTGTTAGTTATATGGGCGGAGGATGAGCCTATAGCCTGTGATGCTGTACCTGGTCAGCCTTCATGCGTTTGCAAAACAAAGAATGGTTTTATAAATCTCTCATCGCTGGCATTCGCGAACTCAACTCCAGCGTAAGAACTCATTGGTTACTCATGAAGTATTCGGCAATGAATAATTGACTAGTGGGCTATCTAGATAGCCAGAGTTCCTGGAGAAATACTAATTATGATGTTCTGAAATTGTTGGGACACTCGGTTTAGCTTTCTTTTTTGTAACTTTCATGGTGAAAGTATGTATGTAGATTGGGTTTAATTAGCAAAAGCTGATAATTCATCAGTTATCTATTTCATTGCATGCTGTGGTCACTAAGGTTTAAAGTACATGGCCAGCATAGTTAAATAAACAAGCATACACAACACCCATTGTTTATAGTGGCATTTCTTTAAGAATATTTCTATCATAATTTTCAATATTGTCTAACTGTGTGTGTGTGTGTGTGTGTGTGTGTGTGTGTGTGTGTGTGTGTGTGTGTGTGTGTGTGTGTGTGTGTGTGTGTGTGTGTGTGTGTGGTGTGTGTGCACAAGTAGCTGTGCTATTTGGGATTTTTAGGAAGAATAACGTGTTTGGAATAGCACGGGCAAAGCTGAATGTTATTTCATTTGCTTTACAAGTGTTAATCCCAAATAGAACATGTTACCTGTGATTTCACCCACTAATAGGCCAGCTCTTTTTTTTTTTTTAATTTTTATTATTATCATTTTTTGCTGTAGCTACACTGTATCGTTCACTCACTATCTCTGGATTTCAGAATTATATTCCTCCAAAACTTCGTTCTCAACACATGGCTTTGTTCTGTACTAATTTTGTCTACGAATGGAACTTTTGCGGTAAAACTCTGAACTGTACATTTCCAATGCTAGCACTGCACACTATTTCGCTTAGCTACCATGCTATTTCACTGTTTCCCCTGTATTATTTCAATTAAACATCAATTTCCCCTGAACATTTTGAATAGCTTTACCAGCTAGTTTTTGGGGATACCTAAGGGGCAGATTACTGAAGTCCCTGTCATAATGACCCTCTCATCCCATTAACTAACAGATTACTGAAATCCCTGTCTTAATGACCCTCTCAGCCCATTAACTAACAGATTACTGAAGTCCCTGTCATAATGACCCTCTCAGCCCATTAAGCACAGGTGCACAGGTATGAGTCTCTAACTTGGGTTTCTAAGCAGAGATCAAGAGCTACCAGCCTTCCATTAAGACTGGAATGTCCAGTTGTCAGCAGAAATTCAAATTTGAGGACAGAAAAACATTTTTTTAAATAACCCAATGGATAAATTTGCTCCAGGATTGTAAGGCAAAATTTCCTGGAACTGTTTATTTCATACTATTCAGAGAGAATAAGGACTTAAATTACTTTTGAAGAGAAAGGAATGGCTTTGGAGGTACATATGTAAGCTGTGTGTGTGTGTGTGTGTGTGTGTGTGTGTGTGTGTGTGTGTGTGTGTGTGTGTGTGTGTGTGTGTGTGGCTGTGTGGTGTAGTGGTTGTGTCCTGGGCTCAGGGCCCGCAGTCCTGAGTTCAAGCCCAACTCAGGCAATTTTTCCATCTGATTTTCCATCTGCCTCCCACCAGCCCCACCAGTCCACCCAGCTGTGATTGGGTACCTGGCATTTGCTGGGGTGCAAATTCAAGGCCTTTTCTCATGGAACAGCAATGGTCCAGGTGGGACTTCGGGTGCCCACACCACTTGCTGTGAGGAAAGGCCTGTTCTCCTGCGAGTTCCTAGCCCGGCTCCAGGAGCTTTGCTTGCACGGCTCACAGTGCCTGCTTAGTGCACAGGCATCCTGGCTCTGCCAGGTGCGCGTGACCGCCTAGCGGCAGCAAGAAAATTTGCATTTGCATTTTTTGCATTTTTGTGTGTGTGTGTGGTGTGTGTGTGTGTGCGTTGTACCATTTATGAAAAGTGAGTTTATTAATTAGCAGCAGTATATGTATCAGGCACCTTTAGCTTCCTCTGTCCTAAATGAAGAGATTGTATGTGTGTTGAGTAGTTTTACATGTATATGCGTGTGTGTATATATTTGTGTTTGTATGCATACATTCAGGTTACAATGCAGTTTAGATGGAGCGACATTTCAATATAATCCTTGCAACGTATTTAATACTGATACAGGCTGCTTCAAAATTCACGTGAGTTTATTTCTCCCTCGATGTGTGTACGCATGTTTGTGTGTGTGCTATATTGAGTGCCCATGCATGTTTAGTGTTCTGTGCATGATTTAAAGTGGTGATGTAGGCTATTGTTCAGACTAGAGGAGGATTAGTAGTGTCTGCCGTGCTGATGATGTGATGATCCCTGAGTGCAGAGATCCTCACTCTAGTCAATGATGTATTGTAACCAACGCCATATTGATGTTGTTAACCCGCGCAGATGACACCATTTCTTTAGCTAATGGCATCGAAGTATGTGTGTATTCAAAAGTGCCGCTTGTGGAAATGGAGCCGGGACTAATCAATGTTGTTAAGTTGATTAGAATAGTCCAGTCCCTTGGGATTAAGTGCCTTTTTTATATTTTTATTATTATTATTTTTTAATTTTTTAATTTTTTTTTTAAATGTCAGGGCTTACTCTATTCTGCTAAGTTGATTACAGTGACCACTAATTGTAACATAAGTAAAGTCTACTTCCATATAAGGTTGCAGGTTGATGATTGACATGTGAGATAGCTGGAAGGTATGAACTAGAGGCACGTACATACATACATACATACATACATACATACATACATACATACATACATCATACATACATACATACATACATACATACATACATACATACATTTCATTTAACACACATACATGCATATACCGGTGGTATGCTCATAACAAAGTTCATTAGATACATATCTACCTGGTAATTACATGTATAGTTCATCAGTTAAAGATTGATTGAGGCAACTCATCGTCCTCCTGTTTTAACTGAAGCAATTCTGGTTTCCAGTGATATTGTAAGCACTCTCAGGATAGAGTAAAAAAAAAACCCAGCATACACATTAACCTGACAGTGTCTCATTTGATTAACTGAACTCTTTGAATAAGAAAACTTCCAGTACCAATTCTAACGGATGCACTGTTTCATAAGTTTGATTCTACGGCTGGAGTGTATATAAATGTAGTGTATTCTTAGGTACGCTCCATTCATAACCTGTTCATTTATGGTAAAGTGATAGCACTTCATAATTCTGTTTGTTGATGCCCATTATTAGTGAGCGAAGCAAGCGAGACACTCTCAGGGGTAACACAATTGAAAATTGGGGATGTTTGTTTGTTTATATATATGTGTTTGGATGTACGCTTGTCATTTTGTACTTTGACCCTCTCGTATTTTCGAGTTAGCTTAGTGTTCGACCCTGTCCCAAACATCACTAAACAGTATCCTCTGGTTTATCGCTCATTACCTGTATCATCCTAGAAATTGAATAGTTTACCGCTTTAAAATCTTTTACAGGTGCAGTTTAAACTAAAAAACTTACACGAGTTCCATTTCTGTTCGAGTTAGTGGCGGTGGTAAGTTAATACGCTATTTGTCATACTTATAAGCCCTACACAACAGTATTTACTTGAAAATTCATTGTCCACTAGACTTACATGAAGGTAAGTCTTGTGTAAGTATGTTCAGTTATGTGAAAGTATTGTGCGTTACAACTACTACTAAGATTATCATCACAAAGAAAAAGTTTAAAGAACATGACTTTTTTTTTTTTTCAATTCAAACAGTTGCGGGGAGTGGTTACTATGGCATTGAATGCCTTTACCGTATAATACGTAATTAAAAAACTTGACTTTTTTTTAGTAGCTTGAATGTTAGTTAAAACCAATCTTTTGACAATAGTGTAGTTTTAGGATCGCTCGCCATTTGTGCTCAAGCACACCACTAGTTTTAATTTGCCTCTAATAATCGTTGCAGATCTGTGAAGTGCAGGGATATGGTATTAATATCGGTGATCCCGCGGAGCAGATCTACACATTCTCTAATGGAACTCCAGCTTATGCTAGCTATCCTGGAACAAATTCAGTGTAAGTGTGTGTGTGTGTGTGTGCTAGTGGGAGGAGTAGGCAGGACATGTTAATCCACCCACATTCACATCATCTGTTAATGCCTGCAATTGTGTGTCTCAAGGGGCCTTTAAAGAAAAGAAATACAGTGATCACGATGAATTGGGTTGTTTTTAACAACTGTGACGATAAGGAAGGTGACCACAGACTAAGCCAACACTTATGCAGACTCTCAGTTGAATCTGAAGTTAGAAACACACTTTAAAGTCTGACTCAGAACTTTACACGTACTATTGTAATATCACTTCTCTTTCCATTTAATTGTCTAATTGGGTGGAGTTTGTTCATGACATAACTTGATGTTTGGTTTATAGAGGCAAGGTATTTCTTCACTGCACCAAAGATAGGACGACTATTTTCACTGCAATAGGTTCAACTGAGTCCTCTGGCGTCACAATTTATGTAAGTTTTAGAAATCTGTTATGAATGGCTGCACTGGTATCTTATCTTAAACATGGCTGGTATGTCAGAGTAGACTAGGAATTTGGGAGGTCGATGCTGAAAGTGAGGAGCATTATTAGTTTGTGTAGCAACTCTCTATTTACAGTCGTGGAATGATAACTTTATATCACTAGTTACTAGTGATGTGCTTGAGCACAAATGGCGAGCGAGCCTAAAGACTATTACTATGAATGATTTTGACTTCTAACACTGAAGCTACTGAAAATAAGGTCGAGTTTTTAAATTACGCATACACGGTAAAGGGATAGTTGTTTGGGCCTTACCCAAACACCAAACATTAACATTATTTCTTTATTGTTTTACACAACACACCTTTATTATTTCTATTTCATTTGATACTTAATATTATTAGCATACATGCTGAGTCATTTCCTGTATCATTGGAGCATGCTCATTCATTATGCTGAATCATTCTCAATTCACACTTTAGTCACATGCCACATGTTTTTTCTTGATGAAGGTGACAATAATTGAAAGGTTACATGGAAGTTTGTATCTTTGGTAATCTGTGGCAATAGCTTGGCTAGTTTTGCCTATCCTGCCTTTTTATGGTAGTGAGCAGTTGAGAGGCCTAGCAACACAAACAAGAAAACAAAATATTAAGTTGGGCACAGCTACAAAGGCTAGCTGCTGTGCTCAATCTCTGCTAGCAGAGTGGTCCTTAGCTTGTGAGCCTTATATACTCACAAACATAGTAACAACTCGCTGCAACTGTTTGAATTGAAGGGGAAAAACAACAACAACAATACACATTATTTAAACGTTTTCTTTGTGATATTCTTTAACTAAGTAGTGGCTGTAAAACACAATGCTTTGACACAACTGACATTAGTCTAGTGCACAATGCATTTTCAAGTAAATACTGTTGCGTACGGCTTATAACCATGACAAAGAATGCATTGGCTTACCACCGCCACTAACTTGAATAGAAATGGAAGTCCCGTAAGTTTTCACGTTTTAACTGCACCCGCAAAAGAATTCAAAACGCTAAACAATTGAATTTCTAGGGTGATAGGGTACTGATCGATAAACCGGAGGATTCTGTGAAGTTAGGGACGGGGTCGACCACAGAACTAACACAAAAACGCGAGGGTCAAAGTACAAAAATGCCTTACGTACGTCCAAACATATATATAAACAAATATCCCCGATTTTCAATTGAGTTACCCCTGATAG
>WLWD01000925.1_pt1 | contig 70105 bp, 57 predicted proteins | sample 6712731 | NCBI WGS metagenome assembly WLWD01 (sample SAMN12718690, study PRJNA576275) | sponge metagenome | isolation source: marine sponge | host: Mycale hentscheli | place: New Zealand: South Island, Marlborough, Capsize Point | collected 2014-11-01 | reverse complement strand
CCCCCCCCCCCCCCCCCCGAGGGAAGAGGGACTTCGGAGTTAACTATTTCACTATTTAACCATGTTTCACATAAGGCTAATATGGTGGGGGGAGGGGTAGAACCTGAGACTAATAGGCGCAGATCATCCATTTGAGATAGTAGGCTTCTACAGTTTGCAAAGTAGACTGAAAATAACTTGCTTAATTTTGGACTCACAGATAAAAGGGTGGAGGTATCAGCCTCTAGTTCGGAGTTATCGCGAGCAGGAGAGGGATGACAACCAGTGGGGTGGTCTGAGTTCAGAGAACAGTCCGCAAATGGCAGAGCTTTCCGTTCGCAGGCAGTACAGCACCAGCCACCTTCAGAGAGCTGGAGTTCCCGATACGCGCTATCAGAGATGGAAGAACAGCGACAGTGGATCCAGTGCAAGCCAACCTCACAGTATACCGCAGCATCATTATTCCGTACTGGTTTACCATAAAAACCACAAGAGAATTTAGCTCGGCACCATTTTTTAAAATTATTTTTTTAACATAACGACCGGTGAGTGCAAAGATAAAAGAGTACAGATAAATCAGTACAAGTTAACTTAAGAGAATGTTATCACATCGTCAGAGATTACCATATTACATCGTCAGAGACTGCGATATCACATCGTCAGAGAATATGTTATCACATCGTCAGAGACTGCGATATCACATCGTCAGAGACTGCGATATCACATCATCAGAGAGTATGTTATCACATCGTCAGAGACTGCGATATCACATCGTCAGAGACTACGATATCATATTGTCAGAGAGTATGTTATCACAATGTAAGAGAGTATGTTATCACAATGTCAGAGAGTATGGTATCACATGTCCTAAGCTACTGATGTTTCTTAGATGTCAGGACCATGGCTGGATTAAAAATTAGAGGAACTACTGTAGCTGGCAAAGGGCCTGCCAAGTGGGGACCTGGTAGAGTGGTGTGTTTGTCACAAATTAAGTCTGTCTGCTTAGTCAAAAATAAAGCAAGATTTTTGTACAAGCTGGTTTGTGCGTCATCCAAAAGCACTGAATTGGGAGTATAAGGCTTTAGCTTGCTGATATAGCTGTGGAAGATTTTCTAGCTTTTAGCAGTAAATTGAAAGAAAAGTTGACAAATTTTATTAGCGTTTTATGTAAGCAGTATTGAAACTAAGCCAAAACAGTAACAAAATGCTGAAGAAAAAGCTGCTTACTCTCATTCTATGACTGTTTGGAATTTGCTTAGGATAGTCACTGTGCTACATGTATATAAAAATTGCCAACACGTAAGTATACATTAAATACAAACATACAACATTAAAATGAACAAGCATACAATTTTTTTACACATTGTACACATTTTACACATTGTAAGAAACTGTAAATAACAAGCACAGCAATATAAATACACAACTTACTGTATTTATGGAACAAACTAGACTTCAAATAGCAAAAGTTAAATAGATAATTACAAACTATAAGAAAAATACGAGGGAAAGCAATGTATGAGAGTCCTCTCATAAAAATGCACCAGCAAATAAAAAAAGAGAGGGAAACTCATGTCTGAGCATGCTCATAAAGGCACCTGGAAAAAAAGGAGGGAAAGTCAATTCTGAGCATGCTCATAAAACACGGGTGTTTTCAATGCATTGCACGGCGGACACTTAGACACACCCCCCAAAATTGTTTCCTACCCAGAATATCCTTAGCAACAGCCAGGTAACTAATGACTACAGTGGAATGCAGGAAGCTTTCTTGACCTTTCAATCTATTGAGGGCTAAGTGGATATCCAGAAAGGAAGTAATTAGTCTAAGTCTGCACAGTAAAAAAAAAAAGGCTCAAAAATAACACCCGGGCATAAGGTTACGCGTGGCAGAAGAAACAGGTTTACGGCTATCTGTACCAGCTCTCCAGAAGCGCTTCAAACAATGCAAATTACTTCGAGGTAAAGTTTAAGCTGTATATAAACATTTGGTATAAGTCCTGGAATTTTTCCCCCGCAGATTGCAAGTTTTCAATGAGAGAGTAAATGATGTACAGTAATTGATGAGGTAAAGCATTGTTGTGTATGTTATGTATATATGTATGTATTATCAGCTATGAAGTGGTGCTGGTGCTGCCTTCTGTTTGTGTGAACTGGTGCTTATGTTGTCATCATCTTCTAGCTTTCTTTTTTTGATGGGTGGTCGCAAGGAAGTTAAAGAAGGAGCTGCTTCTAGCATATGTTCCTTGACAATATATTTGAGGCGATCAACATCATTTATCACACCCTGGTATGTGCGTTCTAGTCTCATCATGTGAGCATGTATAGACTCCGCCCCCTGCTCTCCCATTATCCCAGCTCCTAGATGCCATCGCTTCAGCCAAGGGACAGTATGGTCTTCCAATATATGCATCTTCGGAAGCACTGTAGCATTTGGGAATTTAGCTCGGTAGAAGGCCATGAAATTCTCAATATCCTTTTCTGTAAGTTAAATTATTTATGTAATACATATCATGGCTTAACAACTATTAAGTGTCCATACCTATGACTTCTATTTTTTTGTCATCTGTGTACACAGCTGAGTTGTACCCATTATGGCACTTTGCAAAGAGCTGGAGAAGGTGGGCAAATCTTTCCCTTACCAATTCTGCTTGAAGCTTCAAAGAAGGGTGGTTTTCAGCAGTTTTTGTGATGTTGCCAGTAAGGACATCAATGCTATGTGGCTGTTAGACACTCAAAGTAAAGAAGAACAAACATGTATGCAACTCATGATGCTTACTTTAAGGAGTTTGTGCACATGATTCCCAATGAACGTCCCACCTTGGTAAGCCTGGCGTGCAACATTGAGCTCTTTCAAGCTCTTTTCCAATGTCGAGTAGAAAGGGCCATCATTCTTTTAAATTTTTTCCTTATTTGGGTTTGCAGCTTGGACAACTCGGAAGACTGTGAGAAGAAGGTTCAAGGGGGAATGAGTATGCTGCATGTATAATCAATCAATTATTTACCATATCAGATTTTTTCTTCAGTGCAATGGATGCCTCTTTCTTCAGCTCTTCTACAAAGCTGTTAGTCTGGGGGTTGAGCAATGTCAGGCAATGGTAAGTTGCCATTTCATCAAGCAGTGATGCATAACTCTTCTGGCTCTCTATCTCAGAAGTCACTATTGCCTTTCTTTGTACATATTTTATTATTTTTTATAATGTATACAAACATACATATACCTCCTCAAAATTCTCAGCTTATTCCATGGCAACGCCAGATCAGCTTTCATAGCAAGCACATGCTCTGTGGGGATAACTACTGGAAGCTGAGCTTGGTGAAGAAGTTCATCCCTCTCCTCCTTGGTGAGTGCCTTGACCTCAGTTTCCAACTGTATGTGGTTGTCTCCTCCACTGGCTATAGAGCGTATTCTGCCAATCTCCATGCAGCGACGCTTCCGTGTTCTCTGACACGCCTCACCACTTCGAACACGGCATCCAGTGACTGGTATCAAGGTGATGGGCTAAATATTGTATTTCATTGATTTATATGTTTGTGCTTTATGTCTAAAAGTATAAAGTTACCTGACCACGAGTTGGAACTTTGACAACAGCTTTATTTCTACTGCACCCAGAATTCTGTTCCATAATTCTACGGACAAGATGCCCTGTAGCTTTAATTTCTGCTGGTGTGGTGGGGGATGTGATTGGCTTTGCTAGTACATCCTCAATGGTGACACTGGATGCAGAGTCAAGCACTTGATGGAAATGCTCCTTACAATTACTGGAAAGGTGAGCTCTGTAGTGGAAAGCATGTATAATTTTCATACAATCTGTCTTGCACTTGATTAGAAGGTCATCTAGTAAAGATATTATCAAAGGTGATGGAGAGTTGAGTGTAGACCTTCCCAGAGAATGGTTGTGGCAACAAGGGCAAGAAAGAGACGAAGAATATCGAATCCACTTGCAACAGCAGTCTAAGCATACAACTGCTCCACATGAAATTTGGAGTGGTTGGTTCAAAAAGTATGTGCAAATAGGGCAGCAAAGTTTATCCATGGCTGAACCAGATGTGTGGTATTGTGGTGTAGGATCCTCCTCAAGAATATGAGATGGAGGAGCTATACTCCGCAAATACTCCAGCAATGCCTTGGGTGTCTCTCCAGATGGTCTACCTCTGTTTTTTGTTCCTTTGCGGTTCTGGCCACCACCCTTAGCAACAGTCTCAAAGTGGACACAAGTCTAAAATGTAAATGTTGGTTACATTATTATTATTTTTGTTATTATTAAAATTATTAATAATTACTTGGCAGTTGTCTGTGTGTGTAGACCATATCATTGGAGTGACTGTGTGAGTGTAAGGTGTTCCCTCATTCGCAGCCTTCACTGCACGGCTCATAACAGCATGGCAAGGCTTGCAGAACTTCAAGGGACAGACTTGGATATTGTCCAAATTCACATCAACCCCAAAGGTCATCAACAGATTATCCCTGAAATTACTGCAATCGAACACAGAAGTTCTACACTTAGCTTTAGACAACCGCTTTCCACATATCCTGCAGTGTTTCAGGAGCTGTTGCAAGTGGAACTCCATTATATCTGATGCTACAGCTGTCATTTATTGCTACATTTAAGGGTGCCCGCACATAGCAACGCGCACCGCCTGTAGATCCGGACATTAATTTATTCCCCGCCAATACCCCACCATTCGATAATACGCGAGCAGAAACAATCGCGCATTAGTAGCAGACGTATACTTTGCGAAGTTGTGGTGTTTTAGTTTAGCTTCTTGTTGTCTTTTATTCGTTTACAGCAACTCTCCATACGTCGTCTGAGCTCACGCAGCAAGTTGCACCAGGCTGCCTCTCCACCAGTAGCCGTTCTCCGGACTATGCGCTCCTGAACTCAAGTGGATGGATCCACCAGGCTCGATTTCTGCGGAGCGAAGACTTCCCAAGCTGCGCAAATCTAATACCTTCACCTTTGGCTATCTCCAATAGACTGCTCTCTCTTCGGACTCTCTTGTTATTGTTGTATTGATGTTTGTTTACTCTTGATATAGGCGGGCTCTTTTTAGAACCAATACAAACTAATTGAAAAAAAAATTGCTCGCGTACTCGCATTACGAGATATGGGGGTGGGGCTATTTCTTAAGAATTGCGAGTGGAATTAAATTTCCAAATTTTGGGTCAGTTTTTCTTGGAATCTAATAATGAGAACGAAACAAAAATTTTATACACGGGTAAACCAAAAAAAAATGAACTGCACTACAGCGAGAATTTTTCAATATCTTATAAATAGAAAAAATTGCGAATATATCATAAAGTAATATTGAAATGGATAAGAACTCGCTGTCTTGCAGTAGAGTATCGGCTCGGCTAGTAGTGCACCAAATTGCGGAGCTCCAACCTACCGCACCGCTCCAAAAAAGTGTCCCAAAGTTTTATAACCAGGCCCCGATATTTCCTCCAGATTCGCTCTAAAATTAGTGAGCGGCTCCTTCGGCAGGTACTTTGTCCTTGTGTTGTAGTGGAGAAGCCCCTGTAAGTATACAATAGTAGTAATCGTGCATAGCAACCATCAACAAAAAATTGCGTAGGCGGTGTGCGGGCACCCTTAATTGGATTTTTTGTTTAAAAAAAATAATAGTGCCATTCAATTTCTAACATACTTGTCTAAATCTATCTGTGGTGTCCCAATTCACTGTGGTTTCCTGTCCTGAAGCACTTCCTGGAGGCGCCTAGTCTGGGTGAAAGGAGAGGTACCCCCTGGAGAGTACAATCTGAAAACCCGCTTCACATGAGGAAGTGGTTGCGTGGTGGTGTACTAGCCACTCTTATTCATGGGCAGAGATAGCCAAAAGGTCACCCTAGACTTGTCTGGAACTGGAATGTAATATTGTCAACTATTTCTAGTGGGTTGTTGTGGAATTGGAGAGCAGGTTTGGAATGGATTTTGGGCTCATCAGCCATTGAGCTAATTAAATATTCATAGCTCTACCGGAAATAGCACCGTGAATTTTATTAAACGCTAAGTGTCCGCTAAAAAACACCCGTGAAGAGGGAAAGTCATGTCTGAGCACGCTCATAAAGGCACCAGCATCTGGAAGAAAGAAAAAAGAGTGAGGGAACTCATGTCTGGGCATGCTCATAAAAGGCACCAGAGACTGGAAAGTAAGAGGTTTAAAATATGTACAAAACATGTACACTATTGCAAAAAAAAAAAAAAACAAAAAAACAAAACAAAAAATGAACAAAAACAAAATCAACTATTTTTCTAATAATTGGATTTATTGAAATGTAGTTTTTGCCCACACCTTAGTTTAGACTTCAATCACTTGCCCTCACTGTGGCACAAAACTAGAAAATCATTTTAAGGAGCTATCACAAGCAATGCTTGCACAAGTGACTTAATTGAACCCTTAACTACAAAAAACAAACAAAAAAACAACAACAATAAAACCACTTTGTGGTTTAGTTGACTTATTTTGAACTTGTAGAGTTTACTGATTGAGGTCTGTTGTCCTGACCTACACTTGGATGCAGTTGGGAAAGAGTTCTACTCTGATACTATCAAGGTTGGTGGCAAGCTCACTCTTACAATACAAGTAACAAAATAGTACAATTGAAAGAAGCTTCAGTTCTGCAAATGTCTAAATATGGCAGCACAAAAGAATGCATCAAGCAAGGCTGCATGTTTCTCAATGTTTACAAAAAGAACAGATGGTGTGTGTGCGTTCCAATTAGAGCTAATGAATTGTACAAAAAAACACCAGTGGACTGTAGGAAGACAAATTGAGTTGGTGCAGCAGCCATTACAACCACATCCACTTGACCACACCCACTCATTCATTCAATTAATGAATTCGGACTGATAAAAAAGAGAAAGTAGAAGCTTATTTTTGTCAAATGAATCAAACACTTTTAGTCTATGCTGCTTATTTGTACTGGTATCTAACATAGCTCCTCTCACTTTGTAAAAGTTATCTACATCCCTGATTAGATACGCAAACACTGGATCTAGTAATTAGATAAATAGACACTGGATCTAATGAATTCAGCAACTACATAAATACTGGATCTGATAAATTAGCAAACACTGAATCGTGCAATCAGACAATAAGCAAACACTGATCTGGTAGACTAATCTGGTTTAAATGAACAAACTATAATTTGGTAACTAGCTAGCCAATACTTCTAGAAAACCCAACTCAGTAGCTACGGGCGCTCACCTCCTTAGGAAGTTGAGGCTGACCTTCCGCCATGCATAATCTTTTCCTGCCGCCGTCTTCAAGAATGGAGGCCTCCCTACGCTACTTAGATTCCTACTTTAAATATCCGGACTGGACCCCACCCAAAATACTGTATTTTACTGGATTTGCCCACCAAGTACGTAGTATACGAGGGGGACCGTTTTCCTAATAGCTGGCTGCAGGATGCAGGCAAGTAACTAATAAGGAAAGGATCGTGTTGCTGCTGGTGCGTGTGGCGGTGCTTGGGAGAGAAGGAAAAAACTTGAAGGGTTTGGCTGCATCCAGTGCTAAAGCCGTTTGAAGAAGTCGATCTGCTATGGATGTACATATTCAACTGCCCTGCAAGATAGAAATACTCTTCTTTGTCATAGTTGTGAGTTTATGCTAACCAATGTAAAGAAGGCTGAAAATAAATTGTAATATACTGTTGGTACTAGTAAATTCTAGTAGTAGTAATGATATTATAAACTAGCAAGCACCTTGCCACACAGTGGCACTTGATGCACTAACTTTTGCAAGTTAGGAATGCAGTAGCATAAAGTAGTTTTATCCATGGTTTCCCTCTCTTGCTCTCTTTTTTTCCTGAGCCATCTCAGTATTTCTTATTCTTCTCGTCAGCTCATGGGTTCCCTTCTCTTCCTTTGTCTATCTCTCTTGCTTCTCTGTATCTCTTGTCCTTTTAAAAAACCTTCGTTTCCTTATCGCCTTCTACTGAATGTGATGATGCTTGCCTTGTGGCTCTTGGTGCGCTAAGTTTAGCAATTTAGAAATGCTTTAGCACAATATATTTTTATTTTTATTTTTTTTAAATTTCTTTATATATTTCAAAGAGTAAGAGAGCTAGTGTGTATCATAAATGTGGTTCTCATGTGATCAGTGACGAGGTAATGATGGGGTTCTTACGTGACAAGTAGCTCCACTCATAGACACTGTGTGTGACCTACTATAGTATGTCCAAGTTGAGTTGGCCAGAAAAAAACTTGAATAACTTTTGAACGGAAGCAGCTACGCATCTGGGGGTTGCACCATTAGAAAGGTCGCGCCGTAGCAGTTAAAAATGCTTCCTCAGTATACTCCAAAACTGGAGAGAAAGTGCTATTCCTAAACTCAATACAACAGTCTATGGGAATAGAAAAAACCACATGTTTCCCGCTTTTAGTCACGTAATGTATTGTGATTAGTTTAGGTTGCGAGTGTGGAAACAAGATAGACGAAGTGTTCTGTTGTCTCAGTGGGTACAGAACCACCTGATAGGATGTTGGTAAGATTATTTGTCTACCTATTCAATATCAAATGCCGTATAGCTAATACATTTCAGAGTGATATAGCTAACATTTAGCTAGCAATACAGCCTTTTTGCCGTTAAATTGTGTGCTTGTCAAAGCTGTGTTTATGCCAATTCCTTTTCTGCACTACTAGATGCCGTTTATTATAAGGATTAGGACCAACTCAGGCAGAACTCCACCTTCAACTCAGATCACAACTATATTTTGTGTATGTGTACTACTTAAATTCTATCATCTCATCAATTTTATACTGTATATAAATAAATGAAACAATTGTTAACAGTGCTGTACTTAAGGTTGAGCAATATACCGATATATAGTCATGATCGCGGTATCTGTCAATAACCGTCTGGCGGTGTATCGTGTTGGCTAGCAATATTGAAATATTGAATGAAAATCTAGAAAAACCACCAAAACTTACCTGCGCGCGCATAATGGGAAGTGACGCACACGCAATAGTCGAGCAGCTGTATTTTTATTTTCTTGCAAGAAGTACTATTTTGGCTTGGAGAAAAAGGATGGAGAGTTTCAGAAGGAGACTGCAATTTGTCACACTTGTTATCGAAGAGTGGCAACCAAGAATGGGAACAAACTTGCTTGCACATTTGCGCACTACCCATAGCAATCTTCACTTGCATTAAAAGGAGGCTATGATGAACTAGGAGCGTCAACTTCAAGGAAGAGGCCTGCTGATCAACTGTCACTTGCAGAGTCAGTGGATAGAGTGCAGAGGTATGAATGAAAGGGCAAAAAGTGGAAAGAATTAACTGATGTTGTGATGTTTTATATTGCGAAAGACTGCTTGCCTCTCTACACTGTTGAAAAGCCAGGATTTAAAAATGTTGTGTCCACTTTTGACAGTCGTTATGATCTGCCTAGCAGATCATACTTTCAAGAACTGCCCTTCCTGAGCTGTATGCTAAAGTGAGAGACCAGGTAAAGGCCGAGTTAGAGCCTATCACATATTTTTCAGCAACTACTGATCTTTGGTCCAGTGATGGTAGTCTGACCCCATACATTAGCTATACAGTACACTTTTTGAACAATGATTGGAAACTTCAAAGTCGGTGCCTTCAGACAAAGTTTCTCCCTGAAGATCACACAGGAGAAGTTTTATCAGATTCGTTGGAAGATACTTTGAGTACATGGAACTTAGCAGTGGAGTGTCAAGTATGCATAACTACCGACAGTGCTGCAAATATCATCAATGCAACTAAACGGCTTGACTGGTTGAGACTTTCCTGCTTTGGCCACAACCTTCATTTAAGTGTAACCAAATCACTGGCTGATGATTCACGGTGTAGCCGAGCATTGGGTTTATGCCACAAAATTGTTTCGGCATTTTCTGGTAGCTGGAAGAGGAAGAGAGAATTAAGTAAATCTCAAATAAACTTTAAACTTGAACAACGTTCTTTGATATCAGTAAGTTAAATACTCTTTTGATAGTTAATACAATTTAAATGCAATAATAATAGAATATTAATTCAAAACAATTAATGAAATAATTAATACAGTAATTAGTTGGTAACAGTTGTGTTAAATGTATTTAGGATTGTCCCACAAGATGGGGAACGACTGGAGCTATGGTAAAGCGTATTCTTCAGCAAGAACAAGCCATCCGTAGTGTGTTGAGTGCTGACAGGAAAACCACACACCTCATTCCAACATGGCAGGACATAGATGTTCTTCAGTCCATTGATGCAGCTCTCAATCCCTTAGCATCTCTGACTGATTTACTATCTGGGGAGACATATGTAACTATATCTGCTGTACTGCCATTGCTTCACTTGATAGAGCATGATCATTTAAAGAGTAGCATCTCCGACTCAAAGCTTACTGGTGACATAAAGAAAAAAATTATAGACGACATCAGTAATCGGTACACAGTAACTCAGTTGGGTGAAAAGTCCAGTATGCTCTTGAAATTTGCTTCCTTTTTAGACCCACGCTTCAAATCAAAATACATCTGTTCCGACCAGATTGCCAGTATTGAGAGTAAACTGGAAATGGAGAGTGTCCAGATACAACCTCGTGTTCCTCCTCCTGCTACATATAGTCAAGATTGTCATCCTCCACCGAAGAAGAAGCGTAATTTAGGAAGCTTGTTTAAAAATGTAGAAGAAAAAAATGACATAGAAGATGTTCGGCCAGTAATATCCCCAGAACAGAAGTTCAAGGAAGAATTGGAACGCTACAAGTCTTCCATCAGGCTTGATTTTGAAGAAGATCCACTGATATGGTGGAAATAAAACTGCCTCAACCTGCCCATTTATCTCAACTAGCTCGCAAGTATTTGTGTGTGTGTGCAACAAGTACTAGCTCAGAAAGATTGTTTATTGCAGCAGGCAATGTAGTGACGCCTCTGAGAGCTCATTTGAAGCCAGACAAGGTTGAGATGCTAACCTTTCTTTCGAAAAACTTGTAATTGGACCCATAATTCTCCATTTTTTCTCATAATTCAAAGTTTCAATAATTTCTTTTCCCATCCTTCAAAGTTTCAAATATTTTCTTTTTTCCATCCTAATTTTTTTTTTCCCCTCATCATTCAAATTTTCAATGATCTTTTTTTTATAATTTTTTTCCTCATCATTCACAGTTTGGCTTGTCATTAGATGTTATCGTCATTAAAAATTCTTGCTGTTAAATTTTTTTCCTAAATAATTAATATTATAAAAATATTCAATATATAGTCATATCACAATATTGTCCTGCCAAAATATCGTGATACAATATACCCCAATATCGCCCAACCTTATGCTGGTCTACAATAAGAAGAATATGTTTATGGTATTTGGGTTCTTCAAATGTACAGTACTATTGTGTCACACAGTGACCCATGTGTGGGTGGGACCAGTCCTAATTAATGCCAAACTGTACAAATTGTCAATATAATTTTTAGATAGGGTTTTTTTGTTTTTTGTTGTTGTTGTGTTTTTGTTTTTTGTTTTTTTTTGTTTGTTTTTTCCACTTCTGAATTTCCTAGTCTGAGTACTGCTGGTAAGGTTGCTGAAATTGTTCAATTTGGAAGAGTATATTTGCAGATTTGAGGGAAGAAATATTGTGATCACATGATTTACAATAAATATCACATTCCACCCAGTTACAATTGTTGTTTTGCACGCATTTTAAACAACACTCTGTAACTGCAATTAAGTTCTAGGTTTTTTCTCCCTTTGTGCTCACTTTTAATACTTTACTGTAATTCTTCACAAGAATGTTTTGTACCCACTATTAATTACTGGAGTATATATCATCTTAATTTATATATATATATATTATATATTTTTTTTTTTTTGATGTGCTTTTAGAGGCATAGGCCTATGATATAATTTATTGAGCTCAATAACATCTTTTCAAAATATCGTGTTGCATTCAATTAATTTAGTTCCCAGTATAACGACTGTTGACAGGAATGCTAATACCTACAGACGCCCCTGTAGTCACGACAGCAGTAAATAAGGAACTCTGCCTCATAGGGAGAAAGGAAGCCACCACTTGCCCCAAGTATCGTTTGTGGCAGTGAGAAGATGTCCATGAACAGAACCTATCATGTCAGGATACTTGTAGCCGTGACAACACTCCAACCCTGGATTTACACTTGCTAGTGACACTTCCACTCTCCATTGTTTTTTATTGGCGGCAAGTGTGCGCCAAAGTGACATCAGCTTGTGTTTGGTTATAAAAATGTTAATGTTGGTGTGAGATGTGAAGGTGACATGTATTGTCATTAAAGATGTGTTCACATTAACCATTAGCTCGCTACCTTTCAGTTTGTATTCAACTTTTTATTATATATATATATATATATATATATATATATATATTTTTTTTTTAATCTCCAGGTGTATCTAATTGTATTCGTGTATGTGTGCGTGCAGCTGGATGTTTTGGTAGACAACATTGGCCGCTCTATCATGTGGATGAAGCTGTACGAGGTGAGACGTACAACCTTTCTCTGTTCAGTCACCCGTAGCTGTTTTAATTTAGTTTACAGAATAATAATAGTAGTAGTATAATCTTTGGTTATCTGCTGCATGGCCACCCTGTACCACACAATGCATCCTTGCCTATATAATAGCATGAAATAGTGACTGTTTGTTGTTTTTCTAACCAGGAGTGTGTTGTTTATATCACATTGGGTAAATGTGTCTCTGCTTGCTTGAGCGTTGATCTTGAGAAGAGTAGAGTGTAATATGTATTGCATTCTTAGGAGTAAGATCTCTCATTAATTTGAAGCCGTGCACTGTATCTGAATAGTATTTGATGCAGTTCAACATGGCAGCCACATTGAGTAACATGTTGATTGTATGCATGGAGTCCAATCATTGGACTCGATCGCTGCTAGTCCAACTTGATTGATGCAAGTCAGTGTCTCTGGTGTGGTGAACTGCTACTCCAGAGCTGTTAGTATACAGTGTGAATATCATGAAATAATCGCTACTGGAATGTATCTTTGTGTTAAACTTTTGCACTTTAATACATTTCATCATAAATAACGTGACTCGCTATTGAAATGCCAACTTAATTTTGTTAACACAAAAGGCCCCAAAAAAAAGAAAAGAAAGAAAGGAAAACAATAGAAGTGACATTAGTTTTAACACAAAAAAAATTAAATTTATCAAGTGATTGAATACAAAGAAAACATCACTTTATTAAAGTAAGATAAGAACATAGTATTGCAACCTCTCTTTTGTGTGTTTTTGTGCTCACAAACTCACATTTCACAACTCGAGTATCCAAGTATGAGGGTTGCACACTCATTATGGGCCAATGTCAATGGGGACAGACATAGGCCAGTAGGAGTGTGGTGCACTTGAGTGTGTATGGGGGCGGGTGGGTGTGTTTGTAATTTTTCCCAGACAATAAAATAATAGGATTTCCCAATGCAGAATCACTCTAGCAGCCCTTACCTCACCCACCCATATATGTGCACATACACACACACAAACACACACACACAAGCAATACTTCACTCAGACAAGCCTTATGAGATAAACACAGAGTGCTCCCTCCCTCTCTTCCTCCCATTCCCCATTCGTCCATCCCATCTCGTAACTTGTGAAACACGGCTCAAAAGTTCCCCAGTTTATACTGTATTAGCATTGGCCTGCCAGGCACCAGAACATATTGCATGATTGTATGTAACAGAAGTGGATGTTGTGGCATTTACTACCTGAAGGTTGTCAATTCATTACATTTTGTTTTGCACATTACTAGAGCCACAAAAGCACACACAACACACACACACACATACATACACACACACACACACACAAATGCTGATGCAAATTGCAAATTCTCTTGGTACTGCTAGTGGGTCACTCCCTAGTCGGTCAGATGCACTAAACAGGCACTGTGAGCCGTGCAAGCAGAAGAGCTCCTTGAGTAGGCTGCTAGGAAGAAAAGAACAGGTTATTCCTCACAGCAGGTGGTATGGGCACCTGCACACACACACACACACACACACACACACACACACACTATAAAGCAAATTTACCTATCCTGAAGACATAGGATGTAATGAATAAGAGTTTTTTTCATGGGGGGGGGGGGGGGGGGGATACTTAATTGATTCCCAGGTGTATGGAGTGAGTGGGTGTAGAGCTTGCCACTCTGTGGTGGTGTCCCAAACACAAGTTGGTTTGGTTGTGACTGTGTGAAGGTCTAGGACCTGAACAGGGATGATGTTCACCACAGTAGAACTCACAATTAATGCAAAAACTCACTCAAGACCTGGACAGAGACAGGAGTCACTTTTATGAAACACACACATGTGCATGCACGGTATATGTGTGCCTGTCAGCCAACTCTATATCAGACAGTGAGTTGACATCGGTGGTGCTCACTTAGTTCACAGCCATTTTTACTTCAGTGCTCATTTTAAATTAATTATACTATTATAGTAATAGTATAAAATTGCTTTAAAAAGTGACCTAGTATGTTTTGTTTCATTATGTTGCTATTGGTTACGTTTGTTTGGAGTGCTTGCAGTGAGTCCTGCTGACTTGAGTTTCTTGTAGCATGCCAGGCTGCACAGTGGAGTGTTGGTTGTGGAGTCAGAGTATTTCTTCACGTTGCTGCAACCTCTCACTCCACACAGCACTGGGACCGCAGGGACACCACACAACCTGCACAAACACAACATTTGTTACTCTCTACTAAACAATATTTTATATTAACTTCTGTAGTATTTATAATAATAGTTCGAAAGTTTTGGCTCCAAAGGGCCTTCATCAGTGACTTTATAAAATGTGACAAAATAAAAAGCATTGACTTCGTAACTATATAGTTTTAGCGGGAAGGAGGGGTATTTGGGAAAATTTAGCGGAAAAGTCTGGAAAAAATACAAGTAAATGAAGATGATTGCACAATTGTTATATTCACTCACTAGGTAGCTACTGTCAGAAAATACACAGCATCTAAACTGCTGGAGGACAGACAATAAAGTCATCTACACCATGCTCGCTGGGTACCTAGCTACTGCTGCTAATGGACTGAAAAGACATATAGTCGTCTAAACCTGAAATGTATTGGTGCTATAGTGTCCAGTTCCATGATATGTAGCTTGGAGAGAAAACGGTCATTCAAATAAACACCAACTAAGTATATCTATTCGATTTTAATAGAAATATAGTGTTCAATGACAGAAATAAACCAGTTTGGAGTGTAACCGAAAAGTAGTGTACTAACTTAGTACATTGACCAAATAAGTCTTACCATTTACCGTGTGCCACTTGATCCAATATACACACACTAGTCACGTCCCTCATCTCTGCCTCCCTCATCTCTGCCTCCCTCCACAGTGCTCTGTTCTTGTTAAGTTTGCCACATACACTGGTGCAATGTCTGTTGAACAGACTACCAATATCGAGTTAAGAAATGCCAGAAGGGAGGATACTAAATGCCAGAAGGGAGGATACTACTGATAGTATCCTCCCTTCTAGCATTTTATTAGTTGTTTTTTTTTTTGGTTTATGAGTCATGCAAGCATTATTAAATAAATTTTATTTTATCTATGGTGCAAGAATGTTGTTTGCACGGTTTTCCTGTCAGATGCGAAAGATAAGATGGATTCATCGCATGCCTTGCACACTAACAATATTTTTCTTAACTAATACAATCATCACCAAAACGAGAAAGTGAGAAAGAAACCAATAGCATAATGAACAATAAAAAAGCAGTTATATATGTTGCACATGTTATTTTAAAAGTTTTAGTACTATTCTTGTGGATGTTTATATCACTACAGTTATGAAAATTAACGGCACCCCTTCTAGTATATTGTTTGCAATGTAAAAGCACTACATTCATGGTATTTTCATTGTATTTTGCTTATGTAATCAAAATCCTTCCTTATCCATCTCAAGCTGTTCATCAATGTCAGATACTGTAAATACAAACTTTTTGCATGGCCTTACATCTTTCAAAATTTCATCATCATGTAAAGGTTGACCAAATCTTGATTCAAAAGCTAAGCTACACTGGAGATTGACTGTAAAGAGCAAAGCTAGAGTACTGATTGTGAGGGGCTTGACTTGAAAGTTGACGGTGAGGAGCTAGACTGGAGAGCTGACTGTGAGGAGCTAAATAAAGGAGAGATGATTGAGTTGAAGAAGGTGGAAGAGTAGTTGGTTGAAAGAAGATTTAGGAAGACAAAGCCGTTGGTAAATTTTATCTCACCAATTGAGCTGAAATGTGAAAAATAGGTAATGTATAGATGGGTGGGCTGGAATGCTCTTTTTGATTAAGTTCGCTGAAAACGCAGTGATATTGATTCTCCTGACTCTAATTCCATCACTTTCGCCGGTTCACTGGAGTCGAGCGCACAACACATGAAAATATTCTGTGCGCCGTGGCTCCTTAGAATTGCTGCAATTACTGGACACCTCTCCGTAATGTCTCTGCCGTCTTTGTCGTCGAGTGTCAACGTAGAACAAAGGATAGAAAAAATTATTTGGTAACTAAGGCTATAGTTGCTACGTTCTAAAACAGATAGACAACGAAATCTTGGGAACTACCGCCCGTCGAACCCCTCAGGCCTCTAGTATCGCCCTCGCTATGCTCCGGATGGTACAGCCCACATCCCTCGAGGTTCTGTGGGCGGTAGATCCCTCGATTTCGTTGTCTATTTATTATTTATACGATGATTTTTAATCCTTTGTCATCTGCACGTGAGTGTAATAGTGGGTTGGCTGAAATTACCTGTCTTCACCCAAAGACTAATACTAGCACGTGCCCCTTCATTAATATATTTCTATGGTGTTCAGTAATCTGAACACCTCTCGGTCCCAACGTGTTAGGACAACTGAAATCCTACTATATTAGTAACAAAAGTCCTATGTAGCTACATAATTTTTGTGGACACAGCACCAGATATTGTCTCGTTCCCAAAAGGTGTCAACATCTTCATCACATCTTGTCCAAACACTGCATCTCTGGCTAGCTTACAAGCCACCGTTTCCCAATGCTGCTCTCTCTTTTGAGGTGACTGTTCATAGCCAACACAGTTTCAATGGGAAGTATTTCACCCGTGGTCAATGACCCCTCAGATACAATGTTTGTGTATCTGACTGGTAGAGCAGTGGGAGGTGTATTTGTAATGGTGGGAAGAGGAGTGGGCAGAATTGGGGTAGTAGCAGGTGATGTTATAGAGGGAGCTAGAAGAGTTGGAGGTAGAGGTGAAGTAGCCAGTAATACTTGGTGTGAGTGGCTAGGAAGAACAGTGGAGGAAGTGGGGTTAATATTGGAGCATGGAAATGCTGGTGATGGAGAGAGTGAATATTTACAAGGTGGAAACGAGGACACAGTGGAAAAAGTGGAAGAAACAGCAGAGAAAGAGGAAGATAACACTGATACAGAAGTAGAACTAGTTGAGGATGAGAAATAGGAAGGAAGGTTCATTAAAGAAGAAACATTGGAGAAATAGGAAGTAACACGACAGATCAAGGAAGTAGTATTGAATACAAACTGTTTAATTTGTGCCTCTTCTTCCTCCACTTTGGTCAACCTCTCCTTAAAATCCCAAAGGAGAGCAGCATGAACTTCATCTGCAAGAAAACAACTTCACACACAAAGCTTCTTTTGCTAGTAAATGTACAGTATACCTTGAGAATCTGAACTGTAAATAGTTTCTATATAGTGTTCACTATTTGTAGAGGAGGGGATCCATGGAAGTGGCAATGGACTGCTGTCACTTTCAGTTCTGGACTGAAGATTTTCTGAAAAAGCTAATATGTGTCCTGTGAAAACATAACAAGGTTGGAGTGTATCAATTCCATAGCAAACCACTTGAGGTTAAACCTTTCAAAGAAGGTACTTGAAATTAACCACACCTGAATAGAGACTAAGTTTGTTTACACTTGGACTTGCTAGCAGCTAGCCCAGAAATGTACATACATTTCCCACAACTGTATTTTCACCTTAATTACATCTTTGGGCACATAGAAATCAATAAAAAACAACAACTACATATATTTATCAAAGGCTCATACAAGTTGAGTTGGCCAGAAAATAACTTGAATAACTTTTGAACCAAAACAGCTACTCATCCAGGGTTTGCACCATTAGAAAGCTGTATTCTTGATCAACAAATCCAGATTTGAATTCACAAAGAAGTTGGATAGCTTAATTATTCATAAATCTGTTCATCTGCTATCTGACAGTTTATGAACTTCCTCTGCAAGATATTTTAATATCACTACTAAATTATAGGAGGAGTGTATGTGATAATATTTTAGTGTGTAGGAGGAGAGTGCGTATACGGGTGATGATATTTCAGTGTGTAGGAGGAGAGTGACTGTTTTTTCGACTATACATCAAGATTAGTAATGAACATATTATAACAGGTAAGAACATTTTTGCTGATCACCATAAAAATGCACACACTAACTAATGCTGATTGTCTATGTTTATCATTATGAAGTTATGGGTGTATTTAGTGCTACATTATTATATAAGTTATTATAGTCCACTGTCACCCATGACTTCATAGTGATTATAACATACTGATGATTCCTAATAAGGATGAAACAATCACATCATAGTTGTCATTTCAGTGGCTATTTAATTAGGGTCAGAATTAGGGGGAATGAATAAGTGGGTTAGAATTTCTTGCAGAAGTACATATGTACTCTCATTCTAGATGTGAGAGGACAATGTGACACATTTTAGTGGTCTGTGGTAGAGGTATAAATATCTTGTAAGCTCAGCTATAACCATAGAGAGTTGTGTGTATGTGTTTGTGTCTTTTTTTGTGTGAGGAATAATTTTTTTCAGCTAAGTAAGGTCAGTCTAGAGGTCATTCAGCATGAGAGGTCATACTGATGAAGCTTACAAATTGCAGCTGTTTGAGAATGTTGCCCAAATTACAGTTATATGAATAGACTGGGTGAGCTTGTTTCAATAAGAAATAGTAATAATTTTAGTTTAGAAAAGAGAGAGTATTTGTATATTGTATACACACACCACATGGGGTGTGTGTATATATGTGTGTGGTGTGTGTGTGTATATGTGGAGTGTGTGTTGTGATAGTGGTGTGAATATGTGTTTGTGTGAAGATAAATTAATTGTGGTGCAGTAAGAAAGTAGAGGCCATTCTTAGATGTGCATATGGGGTTACAGGTTGAGGTGTAAATATCTTGTGAGTGTTAAAATTTTAGTTAGTGAAGTCAGCCAGCTTAAGAGGTCATCTTGATGAGAGGTCATTCCTGCCAGCCAAATTGCAGCTGTTATGTACCTAAGGAGCTCCTAAAGCAGCTGTTAGCTGTAGAAGATCAATGAATTAGCAAAAAATGAGTTTCCTTTACAACTGCACCTTAAGTACTTTTTGAGTATTTTATTAATGGCTGGATGTTTCTTCATAATAATTTTCTAACTAATGTGTGTACTAGTTAAAATTTTGATGTTGTTAGTGTTGTTGTTGTTGTGTGTGTGTATGTGTATGAACTCAGACCAACTACAATTTGCAAGTATAAATAGACTCAGGAATTGACAAATAGTTGGAGGAAGTGAAGGTAGCTGCAATCAGTGGTGGGTGCATGATTTGGAGGTTAGTCACTTTGTGAGAGGTCATTCATTGAAGTTTTAGTGTAATACATGTCACACCCAATGAAACTTATAAAGAATGAAGAATAGAAATTCTCCAGCCACAAACATGAGTAAACATACCACAGTGTAGACAACAAGAATGTATTAGTGTTATTCAGAGGAATTCTGGCCTCACCTGTGTCATCCAGTCCAAAAGTTGACCTCATCACTGAGTGGACCAAGTCAGGATACAGAAATATACTCAAGTTATTGCTAGTTGTGTGGGCGACCATTAGCTACTAAGTTCAAACCACTTACATAATATATGGCCTATATATTTTTAATATTTTAATGAAAATTTACAGCTGCAACAAAAATTCAAACTTTGACAATGTGCAAATTCAATGTCCAATTTGAAATATGGGATACATTATCAACTGCGATATATAAAATGTGAAAATGCAATACAATGAGTGTTTTCAAATGTATGTCCAAGTAGTGCTGACAGACCTCAATCCATAATTCTATTACAAAAAAAAACAATAACACAAATACTACAACAATAACAATATACTTACTGGAACTGTTGCTGTATTTTATCTGCCACATCATTACATTCTGTTTCGTACAATACAGTAACAAAATCCTTGAGAGCTGCGTGTTCAGATGAAAAGACTTCACGAATGTTGTCTAAGAGAATCCTTGCTTTGTCTTCGTCAATCAGGTCTCTACGCTGACAAAGTTGTCTATTGGTATAACGTGATATGAGTCCAATACTGTAGCAGTGATCAGCTACTGTCATAACACAAGGCGTCACTGAGCGAACCAAGTCAGTATACACTCTCAGAAATATACTCAAGTTGTTGCCACCTAATAATAAAACATTTTCAATAATACTAGCTAAATACAAATAACTTGACTTACATTCAGAGATTTCTACTGCAGGATCTTTCTTTTCATATTTCTAATACAAAATATATGAGAGTTAGTAAATACAAGTTAGACTACATAGTCTATTTCTACATACCTGTCCATACCAAATGAGGTGTCTATTGGTGAGTACAACTGCTTGAGGGTTGTCTGGATTGAAGAGACATTTCATGACTTCGGGGACAGAGTGCACTCCATCAACGATCCCGAGATGATTTCCTCCTTCATGTGAACGACAGTCAAAGGCAAACTGGTAGTCCATGTAGCTGTTGTAGTTCATTCTGGAACTGGCCTTCTTTAGAGTGTCCTCTATTTCTTGTTTTAAAGCAGTACATTTATGGTGAATGGAGTCTTGGAATGTAGGATCACATGAAACTACCATTTCAAAATATTTAGATCGAGATACAAATGTTACACGAAGTATATTAGATCCGTACAAAAAGGTCACCATGTTTTTCTTGACACCTTCTCTGATGAAAGTGAAGGACTTGTTAGATATGAGACAAGCCATGGAAGCAGAAAAGAGTCCCATAGGAGTAAACCCACTACTGAAGAACATCAACAGAGGCTCCACCAAACATGACCTACAGGATTCTTTGTGGAATAGGTCAAGTTCCTTTGCACTTGTGTTTTCTAACACGCAAGGTATGATGTACTCTTTCTCCTCTTCTAAGACTGACTTAGAATATTCAACTGACACAATCTCAGCTATAATGTGAAGATATGCAAGCAAGGCTACCAGCTGCTCTGGTGGAATGACATCTCCTGAAATTTTAGATGTGGCCGATTTCAAATCTTTCATAGTGAATCGACCTGTCTTCCTGAATCTCTTGGATTTAGCCTGACCTACACTATCAAAGCTCATGGCTTTGAGAATGACACCAGTGATACTGTCATACACTACCTGGGTGTCTATGATGACCAGGTCTTCTAAACAAGGCACGCTGGGGAAGTACATCAGAACACCAGCATGGTGGTGAAGAAACCACAGAGCTACTTTAGTCTCATAGAGTGTCATATTCAAGGCATTGGACAAGGCCAAGCAGGTCTCCATGCTGACTGTCCTCACCTCTCTCATGCGAAGACACAAGCTGAACAGAAGCCACACAGCTGGAATCTTCAGCTTCTTAAAGTGTTTCTCCATGGCATTCTCCAGTAGCTGATGCAAGTGATGGATTTCTTCTACTCCGCCTTTCATGTTGTCCAAAGAAACAACAAGCTTGTCTTGCGAGCAGAACTGCACTATGCCATTTTCGTAGAAGTCTGTGTCTTGAACCACCTTTTGAAGCTGTGAGTCGACTGTAGCGACGTCTTCCTCAGAAACTTGATCTTTGTGAGTGCCCACTATATACACTACTGACTTGGAGGACTCAAGTATCTCACCAATGATGGGCAAGTTGTCTGCTCCTGGTAGAGGTTGAAGATGGGCGGAGGAACTGAAACAAGACACACTGGCCAGGGTGCGCAAAAGCATCTCTTGCAGAGTAAACTCAGAGTTCTCTGGTGCAGTTGTCTCCCCTGAAGCTCTCTGATAAAAGACTCGATACTCCTCGTCTAACTTGAACTTGTAGCTAAAGAACAGCAAGTAGAGGCCAGGTCCTGTGGTGAGTGCTGGTAGCATGTCCATCAGCTCAGGCTGCCCTCCAGTGTCCTCCATTCTCAAGAAAGCTTTGAAAGAATGCTTCATATTTTCTGCAAACTGTGATTGCCTTGAAACTCTCTCGTATATGGCAGCTATTTCAGAATAATCTTGTGATGTTACCATCTCATCGGCTAGTTGGACATGTGTTGGTGAGTGAGGTGAGGATTTATTTTGTCTGGACTGTTTCAATGTTGGTTGTGGTGGTTTTTCCACAAGGTGAGACTGCTCTGTACTGCTAGCCTGACTGACCTCTGCCATTGTTGCAATATCTCCATGGGGACGAGCTGCAGTCTCAGAAGTGAATTTAGTCTCCAGACCTTTTCTAAGACTATGAAGGAGTAGAGATGCTTCTTCAGTGAGATTCTGTACAATGGTCCAGTTTGTTCCCTTATCTGCTGTAGTTGTATCAGACGTGCCTTGGACTAGCATATTAGAACAACACTCCACTGTGCCTGTACTGCCATGAATCTGTTCCTCTTCTTTGGCTGACATAAGATCTATGATCTCTTTCGTAACGCGACGGCGAGTTGTAGTCTTGCCTTGTCGTGGTGGACCAAGAAACATAAGCTTTAAAGACGGAAGCTCCAGAACCTCCTTGGAAACAATGAAGTGTTTGTATGCTGCTTCATACTTGTAGTCATCTATCACATAAAATAAAAAATAAGTCCATTTTTTGGAGAACAGATAGTAAAGAGAACTACTTTAATGAACCCAAAACCTGATACAGACACTGGGATTTCTTGCTCAAATGAAGTGGTTTCCAAAGAAAATATCCCCTTTCTTAAACTATGTAACTCTCCTATTGAGTATGCACTAATGACTCTTGACACAACTTTTATTATTCACACTGGTAATAGCTCACACACTCCTGTGCTTTGATGCCTTTTGTAGTGACTTCTAGCTAATGAAGTAGCACTTGATTATTACTCCTAAAGCTGTGAGTTTACAGTAGTCCTATAATTACAAGTGATATAGTTGCACAGGTTTTACTCTACAATAACCCACACACTCCTATGCTTCTACCCTCAGCTAGCTCCAGCAATAGGAGTGTGGGCAGCTGGTTTTATAGCCTGTAGCTAAGCCAGTAGAAGCAGCTGCCAGTGCACCAGCTGCAATTTAGCTCAGACATTCTCAGCTAATAATTACATATCATACTTTCTTCTAGAGAGAAGCTGCTATTTGCATACACTAACCTGGCAGAGTTCCTTTATACACTCCATCTTGAATAGCAACCAGTAACTGTCCAGTAGACAAGACTGCAGTAGCTATGTATCCACCATTATACTTCTGACCTGGTCCATCTCCCTCACTAGTAGTCTCAATCCACTTCTCTGTCTTGGTGGAATAAATTCTAACCTTAGAATATCCATCCATGTAAATTAGATTAGATAAGGAAGAGGTGATAGCCCAGGTGTCAGTAGATGTGGTTACTGTCCTCCATATTGTTAGTGGAGTTGTCCTGCCATTACTAGCAGATGCTATGAGGGACTCTAGAGTGCATATAAATAGAGTCTTGCTCTTGAAAGCTCCTCCTGTGAAGTAGAAGTTGCCTTCATGGAATGTTGATCGCATGTCCCTGCATGAAGAAGGAAGTGAGTCTGCAGTCGTCCAATGGTCATTGAGTAGAACTTCCACTACGTCCAAGTCCTCGTCATCTGAGTCCCACCCACCAGCCACGACCAGGACCTCTGGTGATCCTCCACTAACTGATGATGCCATGTAGCGAGGAGTAGGCATGGCACGTAGCGATGGCTTCCAGTCTAGACCAGTAGTACTAGTCAACAGAGCGTTATTGAGTTCATGAGTGGAGGGATGACATCCACCAACCAATACAAACTTAGACTGGTAGGTAGTTAGGGACGACCAGTCATATGGTGCAGGAGTAGTAGTCCATGAGTGAAGGTCAGTAGAGATGTGAAGTGTGCCATAAAAACTTTCCAGTATTATTACTGTATCCTGTAGTACTGCACATTGGTCAGGCCGGACATTCTCACTCCAGGTATGGCAGTGTTCCCAGTGAAGTGAGGCTTGAGGATGGAGATCTCTCTAAATGCAAATAAATAAAAATATATATTTAAATTACAAGTAAACAAACAAACAAAAAGCATTAATTATTTATGTATATAAACACACGGACTTCATGTTTGATCAACAAATACAAATTAAAAACAAACACACAAACACATTGATTCCAATATAAGCAATGAATACGCCATATAAATAATATAAATTTTGTAAACTGTAGATAAACACATATAGAGAAATGGACATGCATACTAACAATACCAACTCTATAACATACAAAGACATAAACACACACTTTCTTACACAATGCTTAGATACATAAACATAACATGACATTAAAAATTATAGTTCGCAATAGTACTGAAATAGAAAAAATAAACACACAAACATACACTTTCTTACACAATGCTTAGATACATAAACATAATGTGATATTAAAAATAACAGAGTTAGCAACAGTACTGAAATAGAAAAAATAAACACACAAACGTACAATAAAGAAAAGTATCTTTTTTTTACATAAACATAGCGTAAATATAATATAGTTAGCAACATTACTAAAAAAACACACACACACACAAACATACAATAAAAAGAAAAGTGTCTTTTTTTCCGTGTATTTTAGCTCAGAAAAAAGTTTTGAATTTAATTTAACATAACAATTGGTGAGTGCAAAGATAAAAAAGAGTGCAGTACAAGTCAACTTTAGAGAATGTTATTACATCGTTAGAGAGTATGTTATCACATCGACAGAGACTATGTTATCACATTGTCAGAGACTACCATATTACATCGTCAGAGAGCGCGATATCACATCGTCAGAAAGTATGTTATCACATCGACAGAGAGTATGTTATCACATCGTCAGAGAGTATGTTATCACATTGTCAGAAAGTATGTTATCACATCGACAGAGAGTATGTTATCACATCGACAGAGAGTATGTTATCACATCGTCAGAGAGTATGTTATCACATCGTCAGAGAGTATGTTATCACAATGTAAGAGAATATGTTATCACATCGTCAGAGAGTATGTTATCACATTGTCAGAGACTATGGTATCACGTCCTAACTACTGATGTTTCCTAGATGTTAGGACCATGGCTGGATTAGATAATTTTAAAAATTAGAGGAACTACTGCAGCTGGCAAAGGGCCTACCAAGTGGGAACCTGGTTAGAGTGGTGTGTTTGTCAGAAATTAAGTCTGTCTGCTTAGTAAAAAATAAAGCAAGATTTTTGTACGAGCTGGTTTGTGCGTCATCCAAAAGCACTGAATTGGGAGTATAAGGCTTTAGCTTGCTGATATAGCTTTGGAAGATTTTCTAGCTTTTAGCAGTAAATTGAAAGAAAAGTTTGACAAATTTTATTAGTGTTTTATGTAAGCAGTATTTGAAACTAGGCCAAAGCAGTATTGAAACTAAGCCAAAACAGTAACAAAATGCTGAAGAAAAAGCTGCTTACTCTCATTCTATGACTGTTTGGAATTTGCTTAGGATAGTCACTGTGCTACATGTATATAAAAATTGCCAACACGTAAACATACATTAAATACAAACATACAACATTAAAATACACAAGCATACAATTGTTATAAACACTGTAAGAAACTGTAAATAACAAGCACAGCAATATAAATACACAACTTACTGTATTTCTGGAACAAACTAGACTTCAAATAGCAAAAGTAAAATAGACAATTACAAACTATAGGAAAAAACGAGGGAAAGCAATGTATGAGAGTCCTCTCATAAAAATGCACCAGCAAATAAAAAAAAGAGAGGGAAACTCATGTCTGAGCATGCTCATAAAGGCAGCATCTGGAAAAAAAGGGGGGGAAAGTCAAGTCTGAGCATGCTCATAAAGGCACCAGCATCTGAAAAAAAGAGGGAAAGTCATGTCTGAGCACGCTCATAAAGGCACCAGCATCTGAAAAAAAAAAAAGAGAGAGGGAACTCCTGTCTGGGCATGCTCATAAAAGGCACCAGAGAGTGGAAAGTAAAGAGAGGTTTAAAATATGCACAAAACATGTCCACTATTGCAACAAAAAAAACAAAACAAACAACAAAAAAAACAACAAAAAAAATTAATTTTCAACTATTTTTCTAATTGGATTTATTGAAATGTAGTTTTTGCCCACACCTTAGTTTTGACTTAAATCACTTGCCCTCGCTTTGGCTCAAAACTAGAAAATCATTTTAAGGAGCTATCACAAGCAATGCTTACACAAGTGACTTAATTGAGCCCTTAACTACAAAAAACAAAAACAAAAAACAACAACAATAAAAACCACTTGTGGTTTAGTTGACTTATTTTGAACTTGTCTAGAGTTTACTGATTGAGGTCTGTTGTCCTGACCTACACTTGGATGCAGTTGGGAAAGAGTTCTACTCTGATACTATCAAGGTTGGTGGCAAGCTCACTCTTACAATACAAGTAACAAAATAGTACAATTGAAAGAAGCTTCAGTTCTGCAAATGTCTAAATATGGCTGCACAAAAGAATGCATCAAGCAAGGCTGTATGTTTCTCAATGTTTACAAAAGAACAGATGGTGGGTGTGTGTTCCAATTAGAGTTAATGAATTGTACAAAAAAACACCAGTGGACTGAGGAGTAGTAAGACAAATTGAGTTGGTGTGGCCATTATAACCACATCCACTTGATCACACCCACTCATTCATTCAATTAATGAATTGGATTGATAAAAAAGAGAAAGTAGAAGCTTATTTTTTGTCAAATGAATCAAACATTATTAGTCTATGCTGCTTATTTGTACTGGTATCTAACATAGCTCCTCTCACTTTGTAAAAGCTATCTACATCCCTGATTAGATATGCAAACACTGGATCTAGTAATTAGATAAATAGACACTGGATCTAATAATGAATTCAGCAACTACATAAATACTGGATCTAATAAATAAGCAAACACTGAATCTTGCAATCAGACAATAAACAAACACTGATCTGGTAGACTAATCTGGTTTTAATGAACAAACCATAATTTGGTAACTAGCCAATACTTCTAGAAAACCCAACCCAGTAGCTACGGGCGCTCACCTCCTTACGAAGTTGAGGCTGACCTTCCGCCATGCATTATCTTTTCCTGCCGCCGTCTTCAAGAATGGAGGCCTCCCCTACGCTACTTAGATTCCTACTTTAAATATCCGGACTGGACCCCACCCAAAATACGGTATTTTACTGGATTTGCCAAGTATACAAGGGGGACTGTTTTCCTAATCGCTGCTGCTGCAAGGTAAGTTAGCTAAATAAGGAAAGGATCGTGTTGCTGCTGGTGCGTGTGGAGGTGCTTGGGAGAGAAGGAAAAAACTTCAAGGTTTTGGCTGCATCCAGTGCTAAAGCCGTTTGAAGAAGTCGATCTACTATGGATGTACATATTCAACTGCCCTGCAAGATAGAAATACTCTTCATTGTCATAGTTGTGAGTTTATGCTAACCAATGTAAAGAAGGCTGAAAATAAATTGTAATATGCTGTTGGTACTAGTAACTTCTAGTAGTAGTAATGATGTTATAAACTAGCAAGCACCTTGCCACACAGTGGCACTTGATGCACTAACTTTTGCAAGTTAGGAATGCAGTAGCATAAAGTATTTTTATCCATGGTTTCCCTCTCCTCTCTCTTTTTTCCTGAGCCATCTCAGTTTTTCTTATTCTTCTCGTCAGCTCATGGGTTCCCTTCTCTTCCTTTGTCTATCTCTCTTGCTTCTCTGTATCTCTTGTCCTTTTATAAAACCTTGGTTTCCTTATCGCCTTCTACTGAATGTGATGACGCTTGCCTCGTGGCACTTGGTGTGCTAATTTTAGTAATTTAGAAATGCTTTAGCACAATTATTTTTATTTTTTAAATATCTTTATATATTTGAAAGAGTAAGAGAGCTAGTGTATATCATGAGTATTTATAGAAGTGTGTGTGTGCGTTGGTATAACTAGTGATGTGCTTGAGCACAAATGGTGAGCGAGCCTAAAACTACACTATTGTTAAATGATTGATTTTAACTTCTAACACTCAAGCTACTAAGGATTCCGTTTAGTGAAGTTTGGTTCAGGTTGGAGCGAGAGGTGTTCAGATAACTGAAAAAACTGAACACCATAGGAAATGTATTATAACTGAACACCATAGGAAATGTATTATAACTGAACACCATAGGAAATGTATTATAAGTGAACACCATAGGAAATGTATTATAACTGAACACCATAGGAAATGTATTATAACTGAACACCATAGGAAATGTATTATAACTGAACACCATAGGAAATGTATTATAACTGAACACCATAGGAAATGTATTATAACTGAATACCATAGGAAATGTATTATAACTGAACACCATAGGAAATGTATTATAACTGAACACCATAGGAATGTATTATAACTGAACACCATAGGAAATGTATTATAACTGAACACCATAGGAATGTATTATAACTGAACACCATAGGAAATGTATTATAACTGAACACCATAAGAAATGTATTACCATAGGAAATGTATTATAACTGAACACCATAGGAAATGTATTATAACTGAACACCATAGGAATGTATTATAACTGAACACCATAGGAATGTATTATAACTGAACACCATAGGAAATGTATTATAACTGAACACCATAGGAAATGTATTATAACTGAACACCATAGGAAATGTATTATAACTGAACACCATAGGAAATGTATTATAACTGAGCACCATAGGAAATGTATTATAACTGAACACCATAGGAAATGTATTATAACTGAACACCATAGGAAATGTATTATAACTGAACACCATAGGAAATGTATTATAACTGAACACCATAGGGAATGTATTATAACTGAATACCATAGGAAATGTATTATAACTGAACACCATAGGAAATGTATTATAACTGAACACCATAGGAAATGTATTATAACTGATCACAATAGGAAATGTATTATAACTGAATAACATAGGATATGTATTATGACTGAAGTTCTATTGTGCTTCTATTCAAGTTTGTACAGGAATGTATGTATGTGTGTTTGTGTGCGGACAATATTTAAAATCCAATCTTAGTAGTTGAGATTGTGTATAATATTATTGATTCGTATAATGACACAATTTCTACAACAATGGTTATATGTTGGTAAGGTGCAGTTCATTGTGAAAGTATTTGTTTTAATGTGAACTGATTATATTTGATAGAGATTAGGTCTTCCGACTTATACAGCATCCTTCACATGTGGCCAATATTCCAGCAACACTGAAGAGTCTCTCCACAGGAGCTGAAGATACTGGAATGCAAAGGTAATTAGTGAATGGGATGACAGGGGCACAGAGTGTAGTTGTATATATGTTGGAAATGTGTGTGTCATTTTAGTGTGTAGAGGAATGTATGTGTGTGAATATGTGATAATTGGCGAGCGAGCGTAGCGAGCGAGACACTTACAGGGGTAACACAATTGAAAATCGGGGATGTTTGTTTATCAGTATATATGGACGTACGTATGTCATTTTGTACTTTGACCCTCGCGTATTTTTGTGTTCACTCCGCGTTCGACCCCGTCCCAAACTTCACTAAACAGTATCCTCTGGTTTAGCGACCATTACCCGTATCACCTTAGAAATTGAATTGTGTGTACCGCTTTGAATTATTTTGCGTGTGCAGTTAAAACTCTAAAACTTATGGGAGTTCCATTTCTATTCAAGTTAGTCGCTATTTGTCACAGTTATAAGCCCTACTCAACAGCATTTTTTACTGGAAAATTCATTGTTACCACAACAAACCACGAAGGTAAGTCTTGCGTAGGTATGTTCAGTTGTGTGAAAGTATTGTGCGTTACAACTACTATTAAGAATATCACAAAGAAAATTTTCAATAACGTGACTTGATTTTGTTGCTTCTCTTTCAATTCAAACAGTTGAGGGGAGTGGTTATTATGGCATTGAATCCCCTTTACCGTATATGCTTAATTATTTAACAAGTCGACTTTATTTTAGTAGTTTGAATAACAATAGTGTAGTTTAAGGCTCGCTCGCCATTTGTGCTCAAGCACACCACTTGTTTAGAAAGTGTGTGTATGTGTATGTATTATGGTATGTTAGGTGTTAAGTATATAGATGTAGGTGTGTATGATCGAGGTAGTCTATAAATAATATAGTAATGTGTGGATATAATGTTTTGTAAGGGATATGTGTTTGTGTGAGTTAGATGTGAGGGAAATGTGAAGTTACTGAGTGTGCATGTGCAGTGACTCCCTGGCCACTTCTGTGAACTCATACCTTAAAAAAAAAAAAAAGCAGCTGTACTAACAAAGAGCCAGAGCTTACCTCCTTATAGTAATAGCACATCCCTATCAAAAATTCTTCTCAAGATCTTGCCAAGAATCTTGATAAGAACAGTGCAAGATTCATGTACAAGAATCTTATAAGATTCATGCCCAAAAATGGGACAAGAATCTTGCAAGAATACTACTAAGATTCATGCAAAAACCTTACAAGTTTTTTTGCAAGATTATTAAAGATTCCTGCCAGAACCTTACGAAATCTGATAAGATTCATGCAAGAATCTTGCAAGATTTAACAAGACTCGTGCAAGAACCATACAAGATCTAATAAGACTCTTGCAAGAACTTTACAAGATCTAATAAGACTCCTGCAAGAACCTTACAAGTCCTAACAATGCAAGAACCTTACAAGATCTAACAATGCAAGAACCTTACAAGATCTCACAAGACTCATGCAAGAACCTTGCAGGAACCTTTCAAGATGTAATAAACTCGTGCAAGAACCTTTCAAGATCTAATAAGACTCGTGCAAGATCTAATAAGACTCCTGCAAGAACCTTGCAAGATCTAACAAGACTCGTGCAAGAACCTTGCAAGATCTAATAAGACTCCTGCAAGAACCTTACAAGATCTAACAAGACTCCTGCAAGAACCTTGCAAGATCTAATAAGACTCGTGCTAGAAACTTACAAGATCTAATAAGACTCGTGCTAGAAACTTACAAGATCTAACAAGATTCGTGCAAGAACCTTTCAAGATCTAATAAGACTCGTGCTAGAAACTTACAAGATCTAATAAGACTCGTGCTAGAAACTTACAAGATCTAATAAGACTCCTGCAAGAACCTTACAATATCTAACAAGACTCCCGCAAGAATCTTACAAGATCTAATAAGATTCCTGCAAGAACCTTACATTCATGCAAGAACCTTACAAGATCTAACAAGACTCGTGCAAGAACCTTTCAAGATTTAATAAGACTCGTGCTAGAAACTTACAAGATCTAATAAGACTCCTGCAAGAACCTTACAAGATCTAACAATGCAAGAACCTTACAAGATCTAACAAGACTCCCGCAAGAATCTTACAAGATCTAATAAGATTCCTGCAAAAGCCTTACTAGACTCATGCAAGAACCTTACAAGATCTAACAAGACTCCTGCAAGAACCTTACAAGACCTGACAAGACTCCCGCAAGAACCTTACAAGATCTAACAAGACTCAAGACTCCTGCAAGAACCTTACAAGATCTGACAAGACTCCCGCAAGAACCTTACAAGATCTAACAAGACTCAAGACTCCTGCAAGAACCTTACAAGATCTGACAAGACTCCTGCAAGAACCTTACAAGATCTAGTAAGACTCATGCAAGAACATTACAAGATCTAATAAGACTCATGCAAGAACCTTATAAGATCTAACAAGAGATCTAACAAGACTCATGCAAGAACCTTATAAGATCTAATAAGATTCCTGCAAGAACCTTACAAGATCTGACAAGACTCCCGCAAGAACCTTACAAGACTCATGCAAGAACCTTACAAGATCTAATAAGACTCCTACAAGAACATTACAAGATCTAATAAGACTTCATGTTAGAACCTTTCAAGATCTAGTAAGACTCCTGCAAGAACCTTACAGGATCTAATAAGACTTCATGCAAGAACCTTTCAAGATCTAACTGCAAGAACCTTACAGGATCTAATAAGACTTCATGCAAGAACCTTTCAAGATCTAACTGCAAGAACCTTACAGGATCTAATAAGACTTCATGCAAGAACCTTTCAAGATCTAATAAGACTCCTGCAAGAACCTTACAGGATCTAATAAGACTTCATGCAAGACCCTTACAAGATCTAATAAGACTCCTACAAGAACATTACAAGATCTAATAAGACTCCTGCAAGAACCTTACAAGATCTAACAATAATGATTTTGTACAAGTCTTACACAAAACCAATGACTTGTGATCACTTGTACAAACTAAAATTAAATATAATTGTAATTCAAAAGCGAAATTTTCTGTTTGAGATAAATACGTTAAAAAAAGTAGGAAAAGTTTTGGGACAAAAGTCATATGAATTAGATAATAAATTGTTAATTGATTTTACTCTTTAACTGAAGTTTTTTCTTTAACTGAATCTTTTTCTTCTTCTTTTTTTCTTTTTTCATCTCGTTTGAATCTCTACATTTTTATTTGCTTTAGCTGTCAGTGTCTTTATATTATAACGGTCTACTCTGAACTTCATGTCTACGGCTTGTAATAGCTCTTCTACTCTTTTGTGATCCAATGCAGGTTTAGTGCTTTTCGGGGACTTTGACTTGAATAGTAGTGAAGTGGACATCTCTTGTTTAGTGAACAAGATATCCATCCCCTGTAGAGCGAATTGGTATGGATCCCTTGCAACCAATCGCTGCAATTTTTTTTCGTTCTCACTCTCTTCTGACTTAATTGTGGAAGTAGATGGATATTCTTCTTTATAGCAAGATTTTATGCTTTTCTGTAATTCGTTTATTTTTTAATCAAACGCCTGAAATTGGTTCTTCAATTCTTTAATTAAATTAACAAGGAGGTCCTGCAAATACAAAAATATGACAAACATTATAATAGTACTTTAGTCAAACATAATAGCACCATCTACCAAATGAGTCTTGTACCACAGAAATGTGTGATTACAGTGCATCCTCACTTATCCGAACCCCTTTGTGCACAAGAAAATTTGTTGCTGTTCAAATAAGTAAAAAATTCGGATAAGTGAAATACATAAAGTGTATTACAAATAAGGAATGTGTCTTAATTCCTCATGAATATAATTAACTTTTCATGAATATCATAATTTGGGTAGTTCAGATATTCGAGGATTCGGATAAGTGAGGTTCGGATAAGCGAGGATGCACTGTATAATCAAATTATATGATGTAACTGAAATACCACAAAACACAAATTTAACCAAGGGATTGGGCAATATTTTGTGTGTCACAATACGATAATGCTAACTTATTATGATTATAAAAGTTCGAAAATTTGATATCATTTAGTATTTCTCCCTCACCTACAGGTTTGGTAGGTTGCAGGTTCGGTAAGCTGATATTATTATTATATATGTAACCCACTGGTTCTGGGTTCTGAAAAAAATTTTACACATATTTCCAAGATGACCACCAATAAATTCCTCCCTCCCACACACCATAATATTATATGAAGTCCTAGAAATACACAACACAGTCCAACTAACCTTTTCAAAATTATCTAGTGTAGTTTCTTTAATGTCATTTTCACCTGGTGGCATCTAATACCCAGATAGTTTTCAATATATTGTAATATTTTCTTTTTCATTTTGCACATGCTAGTAACCGAAATTTGACAGTTAGTTTTCCTTACTTTTCTAGTAATCTTTGTAGGTATCTCTTCCTCAGAATCAGACGTAGATAAACATCTCTTCCTGCTTTCTTCCTCATCTTCAGAGTCATCCTCAATACACGTAGGAATGTCAGCATCATACTGAAACAATTATTAAGAGAGATAAAAGGTGTAAAATACCTTACTTCAAATATATACCTTTGCCTTTTTTAGGATTTCCAGCATACTATCCTTCACTGTCTCACTGCTACCTTCTCCTTTATGTTGCTTACTCTCTTTAGTAGTGGTCTTTTCTATTAGTTGTAACACTGTATTAAATGTTAGTTCCCAACCCACTGCTTAAACTTACGTTTGTATCTTAAAAATGTCACTGGCCATGGTTTCCCTTTGTACTGTAAGATTAGAGGTTTGTTAACCACCAAGTCTTCAGATATTAGTGGCTCCAAGTCATCACGTGACAAATCCTTCACTTTCACATTATGTTGCTTTCCAGTTTGTGAACATTGAACCACAACTGTAACTGCAAAATAATTTTGCAAGTGATTTGATATAACAAGAGTGTTCGCGGAGCGTAAATTCCCGAGCTCGATTGTGGGTGTGGCACAAGTAGCACCACAGGGCGAAGGACCAGGAGATCAGAGCCTAATGGCGCGGGATGACAAAACTACTACTCGCCTTGCGGCTACTTTCGCTAAGTCCCAAAAGCGCGCACTCTACCCCTTAACAACAGTGGCAGTTTAGGTTATCTGATCACTTTAATAATTGAGCATGCACAACATTATATAGGTAAGAGATGACATAGAACTCAATGGTTAAGGTCTGTGAATATGATTAAGGATTGATGTAGGTAAAGGGGTGTGTTGAATGGGTGAGAATTGTTCTATGTACTTCTGACTTGTTCAGTCCTCATGCTGACGGACCTGAACAGACTGGGGGGGGGGGAGGGGTGTCGATGGAGGACTATCTTCCTCCTTGAAGGGAATGAGATGAATTGTTGACCTTTGTAGAGTCTTCCCTTGGCAGATGACGTCCACCACTCTGACTATGTCGTCAGTTCCAGGATGAATCGCTGTGATTTTTGCTAGTGGCCATTTACGATATGCGAATGCAACTTCTCGTAGGAATACAACGTCTCCCACTTTGAATTCGTGACTACGTTTGTTCCATTTTTGCCTTGCTTGTAATGATTGCAGATAGCGTGTTTTCCATTCGTGCCACAGGTCTTGATTGATACGTTGTGTGAGTTTCCATCGTCTCAGTGTGGAAAGATTCGCTTGCGATGCCGGTGCTGCTGGAGGCGCGACGAGTGGGCGTCCAACCAGGAAGTGACCTGGTGTTAGAACTAGATTGTCAGGATCTGTCGATTCCAAAGGTGTTAATGGACGTGAATTTAAGACAGCCTCAATTTCCACAAGTATGGAAGACAATTCATCAGTTCTGAGGTGATGAGGTTGAATGAGCTTTCTCATCAGCAACTTCATTTGTTTGACAGCTGATTCCCATAATCCTCCCATGTGTGGAGTTCGAGGTGGGATGAAGTTCCAGCGTAGGTTGTTGTTGCACGCGAAGTGTGAGATGGATCCCTTTGAAGACTGTAGAAGTTGTCGGATGTGATGAAACTCATTGTTGGTGCCAACAAAATTCGTACCGTTGTCCGAGAATATCTCTGTGGGAGTTCCTCGACGGGCACAGAATCTACGCAATGCAGCCATGAACTCGTCAGTGCTGAGGTCCAGACAGAGCTCAATGTGAGTGGCCTTTGTTGTCAGGCAGATGAAGATACACGCATAGGATTTCACCATCACGGGCTTGCGGGTGTGACCCCTCCGGGTGATGAATGGTCCTGCAAAATCAACACCTGTAGATGTGAAGGGAGGGGCTGGAGTCGTGCGAGTCAACGGAAGGATTCCCATTGCTTGATGAACTCCTCTGTCATATGCGCGCTGACATTGAGGACATTTTCGACTCAGTCCCTTGAGATGATTCTTTACTCCTGGAATATGATAGGTGTGGTTGATTATTGAGAGAAGTGTGTTGGTTCCAGGGTGTAGATAACGAATATGAAGACTTGTGAGTAGAAGTCTGGTGAGCGATGATCGCAGGGACAGTGCTATTAATTTCAGAGGCTGCTTAGGATTTTGGAAATCTCTAACTCTAGTGGAGAGTAGCAAAGGTCCCTTACTGTTTCTGGTGATGTGGTACTTTCGAAGGGCATGTCCTTTTGGAAGAGGCGTGTCCCGATCGAGCGCCTTGATCGCTTCTGGAAAGTATTCCTTCTGCTCTAGTGCGAAGAGCTGATCTTTCGTGTTGTTGTGTTCCTCTGTTTGCAAATGAGGAAGTTTGTTCCTTTTGTCGGGTGGCAATTTGCTGTTATTGATGAAACGCCGGCACCAGGAGATGACTCTAACTATCTGATCGAAGCTGGAAAAGTCATCCCAGATTTTCCTATCTGAGGAGGCTGGTGCTGAAAGGATTACCGACTTGATTTCTGGTACGACCTCTGGCAGTGTGAATTGCGGGGTAGGCCATAATTGCTGAGGCTGTTTGATCCATGGCGGACCTTCCCACCATAAGTCCGATTTGATTAGGACTTCGGCTGGTAGACCTCTGCTTAACATGTCTGCTGGGTTTGATGAGGATGAAACATGACGCCATTGAGCATTGGGTACTAATTGATGTATGTTGTTGACTCGATTGGCGACGAACGTGTTGAGTGAATTTGGTGATTTTCGAAGCCAGCAAAGTACAATCGACGAGTCGCTCCACGCTGTGATGGATCGAATGTCGAGTATTGATGAGCAATAGCTCAAGAGTTTTGCCAACATGTAGGCTGCCGAGAGTTCCGCCCTGGGTATTGTTAGTCCTCTTAATGGAAGAACTCTGGCTTTTGCTATTACGATGGCTGTTGATGAAGAGCCATCTGGATGTGTCTGTTGCATGTAGACAACTGCGCCATATGCCTCTTGGGAGGCGTCAGCGAATCCATGTAAGGATTGATTGATTACGCCTGGTGTTGTTGAGTACTTGCGTGTCACCTGGTGTGAAGATATGAATTGGAGTTGTGACTTCCATTGATTCCAGTGCTCGATTATTGATACTGGGGGTTCGGCATCCCACCCGATTTGTAATGTCCACAGTTTTCTCAACAGTAATTTTCCCACGATGATGAAGGGCGAGAAAAATCCCAGCACATCGAAAACCTTGCCGAGATTGGAGGCTATGGTTCTTTTAGTTACTGGCTGATCTGGCGGGATGTCAGGGGTAGAGACTGTCAACTTGTCGCTGTTGACGTTCCAATGGATCCCCAATGCTTTTATTGGTTTGTCACCTGGAGAAATTAGTAAGTTTTCGGTTTCCACTATCTGTGATGGAATGGTCGACTTGAAGCTCTCGTCACTCGAACGCCACTTGCGCAAAGTCATGCCAGCCAGGTTGAGCAGATCACAGAGCTGAGTCCTGATATGCACAGCTTCTTCCACTGTGGACGCACCCGAAAGATAATCGTCGACGTAGAAGGAGTTGAGAATTGCTTTGCTCGCTTCAGGATGTGATTCGGCATGAGTTTCGGCGAGATGTCTGATGACTTGGGTGGCTAGGTATGGTGAGCAACGAACCCCGAACGTGAGCCGGTTCATTCTCAAGTCCTTGATTTGACCTTGCTCATCTTTCCAAAGGAAACGGTGGTAGTCTTTCTCCTCTGGGTGGAGCTTGACCTCCCGGAACATCTTGCTGATGTCGGCCGAGAACCCAATTTTGTGAGTCCTGAACCTCAACAAGATGTCCGAGAGGAGTGGATAAAGGTTTGGCCCTTGTAATAACGTGTCATTGAGTGACGTTCCGTTGCTGCTGGGGGCAGAGGCATCAAACACTGGCCGTACCTTAGTCGTTGTTGAAGACGATTTAAAAACACCATGAACTGGTAAATAATAGTGAGGCGACGCAATTAGCTGTGATGGTACTTCTTCAGCATGTTTGAGATGAACGTACTCGGATAAGGCAGCGTTGAATTCTACTGACTTTCCTTTCCGGTTCAGAGACTTGTCGTTTTGAAGATAACGACGCATGGCAAGGTTACGCGAACTACCAAGAGCTGGAGAATTGCTAACTCTAGGCAGTTTGACTATGTACCTGCCGTCACTGTCGATTTGATATGTATCCAGGAAGTGTTGTGTCACTTCTTCATCAGCTGGACACAGGTGGGAAAGCTCTGGTGTGCGATCAAGCTCCCACAGGAATGATAGGTCTTGCTGGAGGTTGTCTTCCGTTGTGATAATTTGGAAGGCTGACGAACTAGCTGTGGCGTGGTCGAGTGGTCCAGTGACTGTCCACCCAAATATGGTTGGCTGGGCTGCTATGTCCGAGTTAGTGCCCTTTAGAAGTGAGCCAATCACACAGCGACTATAGTCTACACCACCAAGTAGAACGTCTAATGGTCCACCAAACTCTGGATCAGCCAAAGGGATCCCTTGAAGGTGTGCTTCTGCCTTGACCTGATCTAGGTTGGAGGGCGATGGAACCGATGGTAGACGCTTGACTACGTTGAGTTTCGTCGTGATGCTGTTGGAGTCGTCGATCGTGGATTGGAGTGTTAGTTCAACGAAGTGTTTGCTGACTCCGTCTCCACAGGCGCCTGTGATTGTTATGCGCCGTGAATGTCGTTTAAGGCGGAGTCTTGAGGCAAGATTCTCGGTGATGAGAGAGGAAGATGCCCCGGTGTCAAAGGCGACTCTTATGGTACTCTCTCGATCTTCATGGATGGCCTTTGTGATGGCCGTGTGCAAAAAGGACACCTGTGGTGGTGCCTTTGGATCTGCCGAGGAAACTGGATGATCTGATTGATCCACCGCCATGAAATTGGTGGTGGGTGCTGGAGTTGATGATGAGTTAGAGGAGAAGCGATGTAGGAGTGTGTTGTGTCGCGCATTGCACTCCTTGCACGTGAAAGTGGAGGTACACTCTGAAGTCTGATGATTGAATCCCAGACAGTTAGTGCAACCTTTCCTGTCTTTCACGTATTTGTGCCGGCGTGCTGGGTCATATCCCAGGAAAACCGGGCACTTGAACAGCCGGTGCTGCTCCTTGCATAAGCTACACACAGCTGGACTGTTCTTGGGGTTGGCTGATGTTGATTTCCTGGATGACGTGTTTTGAGAGGGGGTTCGGTCATCCAGGGTCAATGATTGTAGGTTATTTTCTAATGGCTCGAGGAAAGCCGAGAGATCTGTTATTGTGGGGACTTCGGACTCAGTCTTGTAATGCTTTGTCCATTCCTCACGTAGTTTGGTATCGAAATTCTCCAAGGCTAGTGAGGCCGCAAATTGGGAAATATCTATACATTCCAGTTCCTGCATGGCTTGAAGAGGCAGGATGTACTTCTCTCTGAATCTGGAGAAGCCTTGTTGGCTGAATGAGATGGTTTCCTTGGACGTCATCTTGTGTACAAGATGTGGATACACCTTCTTAGCTGACCCGAAGCGCTGAACGAGTGCTTTGATGGCCTTGCGGTAGCCATTCTCCGCGGTTGCATGTGACTTCACTATTTGCTCGGCTTCGGCGCTTTTCATGGCCTTGAGGAGAAAGCACGCCTTTTCTCTGTCGGAAAATTCGTCTCCTGCTCTCTCCAAGGCGGAAGTGAACAGCTGGTGGAAATGATGCCAGTCCAAAGGGTGCCCCGAGAAGTCTGGCAAGTCTAGACGGAGCTTGCTGCCTCTGGATGGTCTTGGAGCTTCGGAGACAGAAGAGTCGTGGTCGACTTTGTCCCGCTTGTCTCTCCTTCTGCCCCTGGATTCATTGAGTCTGGCGACTATGTCTATCTGATGTCTGGCGAGTGTTTCTCGACTTGTTACGATACTGGGCTCCTTGAAAGAAGCCGTCTGCTGAAGGAAAGTGGCAATCTTCTTCTGAAGGCGACTGCAATCCTTCTCAAATTCACCTACTGTGGGATCGGAGACTTCGACTAGTGTGTTATAATCTCCTTGGATGGCTTGGGCATCCAGATAGAATCCCAGGATGAGCTTCAAAACTTCTGCTTGTTGAACTAGTTCTGAATGAACTTCGCTGGCTTCTTCACCAGCTTCGATCTCCTTAGAGAGTTGATAGGCTGTGACCTCCTCCTTCTCTTCCAGCAACTGCTCACATCGAAATTGGAAGGCATCATAGAGGCGCTTCTCTTTGTGGAGGTCATCTTTGAGTCTGTGAACTTGATGGACCTGTAACTCCTCGAGCGGAGCGATCAAGTACTCGTCCAGGCGCTTCTTTAATCTGGTAAGTTTGCCCTTCCGAGCTGACCTTCTGACTTTAGCTGTCTCCCAGTTGTTGATTTCTGAGATAGCCTGTAGCTCATCCATCTCCTTGTTGAGTTTGTGAGATCTCTTGCGCAACGCTGGTTCGCCTAAACCTGCTGACAAAGAGTGTCCTTGTCAGGGGGAGAACCTCGTCATGATATTCGTACGCGAGGCGATGGACGCGAGGCGTAGGTGGTGATGCTGAAGATGATGAGGTGATTGATGATAATCTGAAGGATGACTTTAGCTGCTGTGGCGTAGTCAAATAGCTGCGAGGCGATAGAACTGAACTCACTCAAACAAATGAATTGTCACAACGAGATAACAGTTAACAAAAGGCTGCGAATAGAGACAATCAAACGAACGAAATACAAACGATCGAAACAACAAGTGATAGAACTGAAACTGAATGAGCTGCGTGGCTCGACTATGTTGTAGATTGTTCTAGGTGACTGCAAGGGTCACTGAACTTTCGATAGTAGATGGTGTGAGCTAAGTCACTGGCCTTCCTAACCAAGATCTAGAATCCGGCTCGAAGGACCAATGTTCGGGGAGCGTAAATTCCCGAGCTCGATTGTGGGTGTGGCACAAGTAGCACCACAGGGCGAAGGACCAGGAGATCAGAGCCTAATGGCGCGGGATGACAAAACTACTACTCGCCTTGCGGCTACTTTCGCTAAGTCCCAAAAGCGCGCACTCTACCCCTTAACAACAGTGGCAGTTTAGGTTATCTGATCACCTTAATAGTTGAGCACGCACAACATTATATAGGTAAGAGATGACATAGGACTCAATGGTTAAGGTCTGTGAATATGATTAAGGATTGATGTAGGTAAAGGGGTGTGTTGAATGGGTGAGAATTGTTCGATGTACTTCTGACTTGTTCAGTCCTCATGCTGACGGACCTGAACAAAGAGATTTTTATAAACTTACCATTTGGATCCAACTGTAACTCTTCCTGAATTAGACTTACAGAATCCTTAAGCTTTCGTGACAATTCACGGTTTCTTTTTGCACTGGACATTTCTTTCTCCCTTTCTTCTTCCAAATAATGGATAACAATCAGCAGCTGTATTTTAATTCCAGCTGCTATTTTTTTTACACGGTGAGACGAAAATAAAATAGCGCCGCCACCAGAGTTCGGAATGTGCAACAGGATTCTCAGCGATCAAACCGAGTTCCTTCAAACCCTCGACCCAAGCTAGAGTTTTAATTCTAAGCAAAGAGGAGTATGTATCTCACAAGATGTCAAAATGCTTATACAATCCCCGAACTGAACTTTACAAGTTGGGTTGGCCAATATATATATAAAACCAACCAGGAATTGTGTGTGATGAGAGCATACAAGGTTGTTGAGTTAGAGTACATGGGAAGTAGCAATGGGAGCTAATAGGGTGAAATGTGAGATGCATGAATAGTGAATGGCAAGGTAGGCTAATTATAGTTCATAATCTAATATGTTCCTGAAGGTGTAATCATATACCAGCACTAAATTTTGTACATGATATTTATCGAAGTCAATAATATACAACGATACAAGATAGGTGAAAAGGGATGACTTGGGGAAAATAACGGCAAAGAAACCAATTTAAACTTACTATAGAAACAGTAGCAGTATTAAAAGTCTATTATAAGAATCTTGTCAGTTTGAACTTGATAATATTTGCTTGAATCTTGAATATTGTATTAACAAGATTCTTGCAAGAAGCCTGTAAGATTCTTTGAAGGATAACTGCCACAAACTCTTGCATAAATCTTACTCTGGAAGTGGCAAGACTCTTGAAAGTCTATTGTAAGAATCTTGCCAGTTTGATCTTGACATATACTTGCTTGAATCTTGAATATTGTATAAACAAGATTCTTGCAAGAAACCTGTAAGATTCTTTGAAAGGTTTCTGTGGGGTAGGGCCTGCGAACAGCACAAATCACCACAGCTCTGGAGACAGCTAATATCGCTGCCACCAGAGTCAAGCAAGAGGCAAACCTCACTTTGAGCTTTTATGAAAATGCTGCATTAAACTTGACTAAATTACACCACGTGGCGAGAGGACTTTTGAGATGAGTCCTCTCGCAAAACTGACCAATCACACTGCTCCACAAAAATTACTACAGATGACCTGCGCACAAACTAATGAATCTCATGAACATAACTTCTAAATGATACACGCACATACACAAATGTTCTATGTTCTATTCTACACACATAACAGTTCTGTTCCTTGTCTCCTTCTCTCTTGTCTTCTCTCTCTCATGTGGGCTGGCCCACAATAACTGCCACAAACTCTTGCATAAATCTTACTCTAGAAGTGGCAAGACTCTTGAAAGTCTATTGTAAGAATCTTGCCAGTTTGATCTTGACATATACTTGCTTGAATCTTGAGTATCATTCAAGCATGATAAGTGCAAGAACCATGAAAGAATCTTGCAAGGATCATAGCAAGATAACAGCGTAATAATTCTTGTGCAAGTCTTGTGTGAGTAGCGTTAAGATTCTTGAAAGAATAATGCAAGAATCTTGTGGGTTTTTAAGAGTACCAAGATCTTGCCAAGATGATCTTGGAAAAAATGCAAGATTCTTACAAGATCTTGCCAGACATTTCTACTTGGGATTTACAGCATGTCTATGAACAAATGGTGTATTATTATATTGTTTTAATTGGTATGGTTAGGGGTGTCTGCAAAATACCTCTCTACCTACTTTTACTTAATGAAACACCAATATATGTGTGTGTTTATTTGTGTGTGTGTGTACTACACGTATGTGTGAAAAATGGTGTCTAGAATTGTGTGTGTGTGTGTGTGTGTGTGTGTGTGTGTGTGTGCATGTGTGTGTGTATTGGTGTATTGGTTGATTTCTTGGCTCAGGGCCTGAGGTCCTGAGTTCAACCCCCACTTGGGAATTTTTCATCTGGTTTTTTTCTTCCTCTGCCTCCTACCAGTCCACAGCTGTGATTGGGTGGGTACCTGGCATTTGCTGGGGTGCAAATTCAAGGTATTTTCTCATGCAACGGCAATGGTCCAGGTGGGACTTCAGGTGCCCACACTACTTGCTATGGGGAAAAGGCCTTTCTCCTGAAGTTCTTAGCCTGGCTTCACTCAGTGACTGCCAGGTGTGTGTGTGTGACCCATGAGAGATTTTGCATGTTGTGTGTGTGTGTTTTGGGGGCGTGTGTGTGTGTGTATATATATGGGGCAGAAGGGAGGGCATGTTGTCCAGTTACTTCAGTTTTCCCATGGGACTGAGTGTGCTATGAATATCATTATAGGACTAAACCTATGGTTTTAATGCCCACCCTGTATCAGGATATTTTGGTACAGTATGTGGGTGTGTAGGTGGGTGATTGTGTGTGCTGTGAGGAAAGGCCTTACTCCTGCGAGTTCCTAGCCTGGCTTCACTCATAGTGACCGCCAGATGTGTGTGTGTGTTGGTGAGTGTGAGCTAATACAAAGATTTTAGTATTTGTAGTAATCAGGGTTTCATACAGGATTTTTTGTTGGAGGGGGATAATTAGAAACGTTTACACATATAAACATCACTCTCGTACTTTCAGTAGGGACTGCAAATGTTGAGAGAATAGGCAAATATCATACTTGACCCTCAAAAACAAAATTGTTGATGGAGTGGCAGTGGGGTAGGGGAATTTAGTTTTGGTGTGTGGGAGGGAGGAGGGATACTTTCTCTGGAGGGGGAAAACTTTTGCTGGGGATGGAAAATTCCACGGCGTCCCCCCCATCTGTATGAAACCCTGGTAATAGATATAATAATATTTTAGGTATTGTTGAGTATGAAAGGAAGTGCAGGGAAGTGCAAAGATTCTGAGTGTGTGTATGTGTGTGATGACATTTCAGTGTGTAGGAGGAGAGTGTGTATGTGTGTGATGATATTTCAGTGTGAAGGAGGAGAGTGTGTATGTGTGTGATGATATTTCAGTGTGTAGAAGGAGTGTGTGTATGTGTGTGATAATATTTCAGTGTGTAGGAGGAGTGTGTATGTGTGTGATGATATTTCAGTATGTAGGAGGAGAGTGTGTATGTGTGTGATGATATTTCAGTGTGTAGGAGGAGTGTGTGTATGTGTGTGATGATATTTCATTGTGTAGGAGGAGAGTATGTATGTGTGTGATGATATTTCAGTGTATAGGATGATAGTATGTATGTGTGTGATGATATTTCAGTGTGTAGGATGATAGTATGTATGTGTGTGATGATATTTCAGTGTGTAGAGGAGAGTATGTATGTGTGTGATGATGTTTCAGTGTGTAGGAGGGGAGTGCGTATGTGTGTGATGATGTTTCAGTGTGTAGGAGGAGAGTGCGTATGTGTGTGATGATATTTCAGTGTGAAGGAGGAGAGTGTGTATGTGTGTGATGATATTTCAGTGTGAAGGAGGAGAGTGTGTATGTGTGTGATGATATTTCAGTGTGAAGGAGGAGAGTGTGTATGTGTGTGATGATATTTCACTGTGAAGGAGGAGAGTGTGTATGTGTGTGATGATATTTCAGTGTGAAGAGGAGTGTGGTATGTGTGTGATGATATTTCATTTGTGAAGGAGGAAGTGTGTATGTGTGTGATGATATTTCAGTGTTAGGAGGAGAGTGTTATGTGTGATGATATTTCAGTGTGTGATGAGTGTATTTCAGTGTGTAGGAGAGAGTGTGTATGTGTGTGATGATATTCAGTAGGGAGAGTGTGTATGTTGTGATGATATTTCAGTGTGTAGGAGGAGAGTGTGTATGTGTGTGATGATATTTCAGTGAGTAGGAGGAGAGTGTGTATGTGTGTGATCATGTTTCAGTGTGTAGGAGGAGAGTGTGTATGTGTGTGATGATATTTCAGTGTGTAGGAAGAGAGTGTGTATGTGTGTGATGATATTTCAGTGTGTAGGAGGAGAGTGTGTATGTGTGTGATGATATTTCAGTGTGTAGGAGGAGAGTGTGTATGTGTGTGATGATATTTCAGTGTGTAGGAGGAGAGTGTGTATGTGTGTGATGATATTTCAGTGTGTAGGAGGAGAGGGTGTATGTGTGTGATGATATTTCAGTGATGTAGGAGGAGAGTGTGTATGTGTGTGATGATATTTCAGTGTGTAGAGAGAGATGTATGTGTGTGATGTATGTGTGTGATGATATTTCATTGTGTAGGGAGAGTGTGTAGTGACGTGAGTGAGGAGTGGGTATGTTGTGTGTGCATTCAGTGTGTAGGAGTGTGAGATGTTTCAGTGTGTATGTGTGTGATGATATTTCAGTGTAGGAGGAGAGTGTGCAGGAGGAGAGTGTGTATGTGTGTGATGATATTTCAGTGGTGGAGGAGGAGAGATGTGTGTGATGATGTGTGTGATAGTGATATTTAGTGTGTAGGTAGAGTGTGTATGTGTGTGATGATATTTCAGTGTGTAGGAGGAGAGTGTGTATGTGTGTGATGATATTTCAGTGTGTAGGAGGAGAGTGTGTATGTGTGTGATGATATTTCAGTGAGTAGGAGGAGAGTGTGTATGTGTGTGATCATGTTTCAGTGTGTAGGAGGAGAGTGTGTATGTGATGATATTTCAGTGTGTAGGAAGAGAGTGTGTATGTGTGTGATGATATTTCAGTGTGTAGGAGGAGAGTGTGTATGTGTGTGATGATATTTCAGTGTGTAGGAGGAGAGTATGTATGTGTGTGATGATATTTCAGTGTGTAGGAGGAGAGTGTGTATGTGTGTGATGATATTTCAGTGTGTAGGAGGAGAGCATGTATGTGTGTGATGATATTTCAGTGAGTAGGAGGAGAGTGTATGTGTGTGATGATATTTCAGTGTGTAGAGGAGAGTATGTATGTGTGTGATGATATTTCAGTGTGTAGGAGGGGAGTGCATATGTGTGTGATGATGTTTCAGTGTGTAGGAGGAGAGTGCGTATGTGTGTGATGATATTTCAGTGAGTAGGAGGAGAGTGTGTATGTGTGTGATAATATTTCAGTGTGTAGGAGGAGAGTGTGTATGTGTGTGATGATATTTCAGTGTGTAGGAGGAGAGTGTGTATGTGTGTGATGATATTTCAGTGTGTAGGAAGAGAGTGTGTATGTGTGTGATGATATTTCAGTGTGTAGGAGGAGAGTGTGTATGTGTGTGATGATATTTCAGTGTGTAGGAGGAGAGCATGTATGTGTGTGATGATATTTCAGTGAGTAGGAGGAGAGTGTGTATGTGTGTGATGATATTTCAGTGTGTAGAGGAGAGTATGTATGTGTGTGATGATATTTCAGTGTGTAGGAGGAGAGTATGTATGTGTGATGAGTGGGGGGGGAGGATAGTAGGTATGTTGTGTGTGTGGGTGAGTGTGAGGGAAGTCAATTTATTATTAATTACACCTTTGATGATGATAAATTATAATTAGTTCAAATTAACAGTTAATGGAGTTTGCTCTAGGCTACATATGTATGTGTGGGCGGATGGTTGTACTATGTATGTGTGTACATGTTTCTGTAAATGTGTGTGTTTGTGTGTGCATGATACAGTCACATCAGTGTCCACGATAAATTTATTTATAAAGATATATCAGTTTGTTGTTGTTGTTGTTGTTTGGTTTTATTTATTTTACATGTGTGCATTCTCTACTATATTGTGGCCATGTTTTGATCATTCTTGTATAATTGTGTTCAGAACCATCCCAAGCTGCGCGTGGTGGACCCCCTGGACTATGACGGGCAACTCATTACCAGACGCAAGAACTTGGAGCACAAGAAGTACCTGAACCTGTTTCCACAGCAGGATGTCACGGTGGATGTGGTCATGTGATTGACCAATATGGTCACGTGATGGCTGTGTGGGTCATGTGATTGAAGAGTGGGGTCATGTGATTGCTGTGTGGGGTCATGTGATTGATGAGTGGGATCATGTGATTGATCAATGGAGTCATGTGATATTGTGTGCCTTTTTTTTTTTTTTTTTTTTTTTTTTCATTATCTTGGGAGCTTCTGGTAATTGTGTGGTTGTTCTTCTCCCCTCCAGTGTTTGCTCCCGCAACATGGAAAGTGGTGGGTGTGGTCTATGTATGAGTGGGTGTAGTCAGTTGTTAAATTACAACTTCTGTGTGTAAGCCCCACCCCCTCCCATCCCTCTCTATTTCCCTTTCGCTTGAGACTTGGCATACAGTGGAGATTCTGTAATCTGACATTAATGATCTTCTCTACTCAGTGGAGGGAAGGGAGAGAGGGAGAGAGAGGGAGGGAGAAGGAGAGAGTGAGAGGTGTATATGTTAGAAAGATAGGTACATATTTGTGTTTCTATGAGAGACAACTTGAGATGGGTGGAGCATGTGGGGGTGGTGGTACATGTGAGGGTGGGTGGAGCATGTGGGTGTGGGAATGGGTGGAGCATGTGGGAGTGATGGAGCATGTGGGATGGGTGGGCATGGGTGGAGCATGGGGGGTGGGTGGAGCATGTGGGGGTGGGTGGAGCTGTGGGGGTGGTGGATCATGTGGGGGGGTGGGTGGGCAAATGTGGGAGTGATGAGCATGTGGGGATGGTGGAGCATTTGGGGATGGGTGGGCATGTGGGTGTGAGCATTGGGATGGGTGGAGCATGTGGGGTGGGTGGAGCATGTGGGAGTGATGGAGCATGTGGGGTGGGTGGAGCATGTGGGATGGGTGGAGCATGTGGGGGTGGGTGGAGCATGTGGGGGTGGGGTAGTAGTATAGTAGAGATGGAATGATGTATGTAGCTGGCAGTGAGTGACAGAAGGAATAGTTATTTAGATGGAGGACGGGCCAGCTGAACGAGGAAAGGGGTTGCAAGACGTACAATGAGGAATGGGTTGTGTGTGTATGTGTGTGATAAAGTGCTAGGTGTTGGCTAGTTGCAGCCTCCAGCAATGTGCTGGTGTGCTCTGTTGTGTTCATGTTGGGATAATTAGTTGCACTAGTCAAAGTTTCTAACTAGTCCACTCACTGGAGATTATTTTGTGCACATGCAGAGAGACAAGAGTAGAGGGACTCCATTGTCAAAGAGAGGCTGTCTCTACAAAGGACCCTTCCCTCAAGATGGCGGCTACTATGTTAGCATGAAGGTAGGCGTGTTCATTATTGCTTCCTTGTATAACGATGGCTTTATTTGCTGCAGAATTATTGGAGGTTGGTTTGTGCGGAATAGAGGATCTATGGAAGGAGGGTGCACACTGGCTTTTTTAAGGTAAAGGGTGAAATGGTGGATAGAAGAAAACATGCAAGCCCAATATTAAGTATATAAGGTAAAAGGGTGGGTAGGAGAAAGCCCAATCAATACTAAGCTTATGTCATCATACATATGCACATACATACATACACACATACATACATACACACATACATACTTACACACATACATACATACTTACACACATCCATACATACATACACACAAGTGTCTGTGGATTGAGACAGTTAGTTGTGTGTGTTGCTGATTTTCCTGTAGAGTCGCTCACTAATATACAAAGAACTAGAAAATGAATTTGAGAATAATTTGTTCAATTGATTTATCTCCAGTACAATCAGACCACGGACAGTCAGAATGCAAGAAGATGAGAATTGACAGACATGCCCTTTCCAATGTCTCCCATTTTATCTGGAGCTCCATCTCCAACTCCTCCTTTCCTTCTTTCTTCGGTCCAGCCCTGACGACAGAGGAAGGTGGGGCAATGCTCAGTGCCCGGAACACAAGTTTTTTTTCCACTAGTCCTTGAAATGTCTCAGTCTCAGCTCCAATCTCAAGGCAGAATGGAATGGAAACCTGGACCATGTCAGTTCCCATTCAGTTTTACTGAATGCATGTGTTTAATTTAATTCAACCATTGCAGATAGAGCCGTTCTTTTTTGTGATGTTTGCCGTCTACGATGCCAATAAAGGTCTCAATATATCGCACGTTGATTGAAACTTCGCCTTCTTGAAGCAGATGGTACCGCCTCCTGAAGAACGCACCGATGAGGGCCCAGTGTATATGAAGGCAGCAAGAGCCACAGAGGTAAGTGAAGATGAATAGATAGTACAGGAAGCATGCGTATGTATGTACATGTGTGTGTATGTACGTGTGTATGTATGTGTGTATGTGTGTCCTGGAGTTCAAAGCCTAACTCAGGCAATTTTCCATCTGATTTTCCATCTGCCTTTTACCAATACACACATACACACATACATACATACATACATACATACATACATACATACAGACATACACACACATACCATACATCTTGAAGGCTTACTTTTAGTCTTTTGCTCCTGGAATATTTAGTTAGTTTTTTTAGTATTACTTCAATATTGAAAATTGAAGTCTCCCCAACCCTTACTCTGCTCGTTTCTTTGCTTAAAATTGGTGTTCCTGTACCATATGTTGCTCTCTAGTCTAAAGCTCCAGCATACTGAGAAAAATCGATAACCGCGGAGGACGCGAAAATGCGTCAAAAATACGTCTTCATGTCCACTTCGCCCTACAACTTTGTGGAGTCAAGGAAGCCACCAATCACAATTGCAGATGGTTCTATATTGTTGTAAGTATATTTTAGGCTTATAAATACATAGACTGCCATAAGAAATTGTTTAGTAGATTTTGTCACAACAATAAGACTTCTTTCTGGTAAAGTACAAATTGAAAATATATTTCATAATATAATAAAGGTACACAGAATAATTTTATAGAAACCAATATTACTTTAGCTATAACTGCTCATGATAAGACAAGTAGAAAGCTATCTTGGCTAGTGGAACACTGGCACTTCAGCATCCTAGTGATGAAGACATAACATTCTTGACCTGGTAGGGCATGGCAGTGTCAAGGATGGCAGTAACTCTGGTGGTAGTGACGAAGAGTTTGATGAAAGCAAGAATGACTTCAGTGCTGATGGGTGTAGTGACTGTAGTAGTCACTAGATGGTCAAGGACTCTGACGAGAGAATGGAATTGATGATTCTGAGAGGTAGCGATTTCTACAGGAATTTCAACCACATTCTTTATTGCAGTATGTAAAAATAAATAGTTATATAACAAGTGAGACTGCAGGGAGCCCTCTGACACATACTTCTATCATGCTATGACCAGTTGCACTTGATAGTAAGATCACAAGCTATTCTGTCAACAATGCAGCCTACCAGCACATCAAAAGTAAAGACACCTTGGAGTACCAAACTGAATACACTCAAATATTCTATCATTCATTTGTTATGTAAAAGCCAATAAAAAAACTTCTCTGTTCACAAAATGTATAACAGACTGCTCAATTCAAAATAAACCACACCCTAAATAAATACCAACAAATTCTTCCTGAATATTAGACAGATGTGTGCAAAAACACTTTCTCTTACCTCTATGATCGAGTAGCAAACTGCTTCAGCCATGAAACCATACTTCCAACCTTACTAGTGTGCTTACTAAGAGCCGCAGTGTGAACAGCTCCTTAGCGTCAAATTTATGCTTTCCTAATAGCCTAGAGCGTACTCTATCGTTCAATAATATTGTCCCGGAGGCAATCTTCAACTCTTTTCTCTCATTTAGTGTCACCCTTCCACCAAGCAATCAATCCTCTGAGTCTCGTGTGTGCCCGTGACCGCATTACGTAAGGCGCAATTAAAATTGTAATTTGTTAATAATACACTTGTGAGTCAACATATAACGATGTTGTGATTCACGAATATTAGCTGAGTTGGGTTGGTAAAGTGTCATCATGAATTGGATGGGTAAAGGATATCAGTATAAATTGGATGGGTAAAGCGTTGTCATGAATGATCTGAGTAAAGTGTCGTCACGAACTGAACGGATAAGGCATCATCACAAGTACTTTTTCTCAAATATTCCCACCCACTCTCACCTCCTCCACCTACTCTCACCTCCTCCACCTACTCTCACCTCCTCCACCGACTCTCACCTCCTCCACCCACTCTCACCTCCTCCACCCACTCTCACCTCCTCCACCCACTCTCACCTCCTCCACCCACTCTCACCTCCTCCACCTATTCATCTTCAATTTCTTACCATTTTTAAGATTGCTGCTATAACTGAAATTAAAGTATAATAAAGTTAATGACACGAATATATCTACATGTAATATATAATGACAGCACAAGTTATTTAAGAGGTATAATTCTTCACAAGTATTGTGTTTATGCATCCTCATCAATACACTCACCCTCTGTCTCTGCTCTTTCTCCCTGCTTGAAGTCATGCTATGTTTAAAAGTATGAGGGAGATGAAGAAGCACTTGCAAATTGATTTGCAAATTTTCTCTTTTTTCAAGGAAGTGATTGCCTGTTTCCTTATAGCTACCCAGTGGAAATGACGAACTTTACGATAGAATGAGACATAATGTTTTGACTGCAAATGTTTGAACTGGAGCCACAGCTGTGAAGTAGATAGATACAAGAAAGCAGTTGCAGACTCTATAGTGAATTGAAGGAGAATTACAATAAGAATAGCTATAAATTGCTCCTATCCAGACATTAGATGTAGAGCTGCTTTTTGGTGACATTATATATGAATGACACTCACTTCAATGAGTTTGACTATACCAATAGCTGGCAGGACATATATACAAGAATAGTGTATCAACTCTAAAAGAAAGCATACCAGATTAATTATAGAAATAATTACATAATTCGGTCATTCTTGGCTGAAATAATTGGCGAGCGAGCGTAGCGAGCGAGACACTTACAGGGGTAAAAATGAAAAAATCGGGGATGTTTATTTATTTGTATATATGTTTGGACGTACGTATGTCATTTTGTACTTTGACCCTCGCGTTTTTGTGTTAGTTATGTGGTCGACCCCGTCCCAAATTGCACTAAACAGAATCCTCTGGTTTATCGATCAGTACCCGTATCACCCTAGAAATTGAATTGTTTACCGTTTTGAATTCTTTTGCGGGGGCAGTTAAAACTTGAAAACTTAAGGGACTTCCATTTCTATTCGAGTTAGTGGCGGTGGTAAGTCAAGCGCTTCTTTGTTCATGGTTATAAGACTGGCGCACAGTATTTACTGAAAATACCTTGTCACTAGACTACTGCCAAGGTTAAGTCTGGAGGTGCATGGCCAGCTGGTCAAAGCATTGTGTGTTACAACACTCTTCGCTAAAGAATACACAAAGAAAACTTTTAAATAAAACGTATTGTTTGATTGCTGTTGTTTTTTCCTTTCAATATTCAACGCCAGTTCAGAGAGTGTAACTATGGCACTGAAATCCCTTTACCCTGTATGCTAAATTTAAAAACTGGACCTTATTTTCAGTAGCTTCAGTGTTAGAAGTCAATAAAAATAGTATAGTCTTTAGGCTCGCTCGCCATTTGTGCTCAAGCACACCACTAGTTATAATAATAAAGTCGAAACGTCGGGGTTACGTTTTAATTAACTAGTGGTGTGCTTGAGCACAAATGGCGAGCAAGCCTTAAACTGCACTAATGTTAAACGGTTGATTTTAACTTCTAACACTCAAGCTACGAAAATGAAGTCGAGTTTTTTAATTACGTATATGCAGTAAAGGGGATTCAACCGCTCCCCGCAACTGTTTGAATTGAAAAAGAAGCAACAAAATCAAGTCACGTTATTTAAACTTTTTCTTTGTGATATTGATAGTAGTAGTTGCAATGCACAATACTTTCACATAACTGAACATACCTACGCAAGACTTACCTTCGTGGTTAGTCTAGTGGACAATGTATTTTCAAGTAAATATCGTTGCGTAGGGCTTATAACTGTGACAAATAGCGTATTAACTGACCACCGCCACTAACTCGAATAGAATGGAGCTCGAATAGAAATGGAGCTCCCATAAGTTTTTGAGTTTTAATTGCACCCGCAAAAGAATTCAATTTCTAGGGTGATACAGGTAATGATTACTAAACCGGAGAATTCTGTTTAATGAAGTTTGGGATGGGTCGAACACGGAGAGAACACAAAAAAATACATGAGGGTCAAAGTACAAAATGACATACGTATGGTATTATGGTCCACACACATATATACACTAGTGATGTGCTTGAGCACAAATGGCGAGTGAGCCGGCCTAGTTAGGTTACATAAAGCTATTCACCACTGGTGTCACCTGGTTCTGCCTCCCTTGTTATGGAGAATGCTCTGTAAGATTCTGTCAAACTTAAAAATTATTCCTTGACAAGGTATGATTAGCCAATGGTCAATGCTTTCATCAATTTTACATCATTTATATACTAATATGTCAATTTTTTTTATTAAGTACATTTAAACAATCATCAGTGTGAAGTATAGACTCCTATGCAAAGATGTGCATCAAAGTAGTGTAGGTTCCTAAAAAATGGGTGTGGCTAATTACACTCGGAGCCCCACCCCCAGACAAAAATCCTGTATGAAACCGCATACAATACATCATAACGTTGCAATTATATAGGATCATGAATAATTCATTGTTTGTATTACAAATATCTTTGTTGTTTGTGTTTTTGTGTATATGAAATTGTTTTGTAGTGGAGCTCGACATCCAATAGCATATGTTCCTTGTGGACACTCATAGATGTCTCCTACATGATCACAATCAGCACCAAACACAACAAACAACATATTTTATTGTTGAACTAATATATTGGTATAAAATACATCAAACAATATTATTTCTATTTATATTGATGGGAAAAGTGGAATTTTTAAAAAAAAATTTTTTAAGTTCAATTTTCTCAAACAAAAAATGAGGGGAATCCCAACTCTTGGTCTATTTCATGACATGGTTGCTAAGGGGTTTTCCCAGCCAGTGTCGAGTTAAAAAAATAAAAATAAAACGGTAATGCTCTACCAGCTGTCGACGATTTGAATAAAGTCAAGTGACAGCATAATCCGCAAGAGAAAGAAACTATAGCTATCAAGCTAGCTGAAGACATCTGTAAAGTACCACAAAATGCACTGTAAGAGCCTGCAAGAGACTAGTTGATAGCAAGTAAACTTAAATGATTATTTCTTAACAGATGATATATATATACTGCAGTTCAGTTAGTGTTTATAGCTGTCATTATGCTAAATAATCAGTAAAAAGGAAGGAAAAAAATTGATGGTCCTGATAAAAATTCAGCACATTTATGATTCCATGTAGATGCATAGCCACAGGCACTTTAAAACAGACAACATTGAACTGAAAGACATTGCAAGAAATTTATTGAAAGGAATGAAAAAAGGAAGAACTTTTATAGAGCAACTAAACCACAATTCATTTTCACTGGAACGTTTAAACTACAATTTTAATTGTTTAGTTAATATTGAAGGTTTGTTAGAGTAAATAGTAGTGTCAGGCAAGAGGTGAATGAGAGTAGTTATCTCAATAGTACCAAGATAGATAACAATATATTTTGAGATTACTACTAAAAGGTAACTAACTAAACAGCAAGTTGTTAAGAAATAGTGAGCATGTCAGCATTTAGGCATGTCCATCCTTAGGCTATATAGCTATATATATATAGATTATAGTACTTATTAATGAGTCAGATCGTGTGATATGACAGAATATTTCATGAGCAGGCTAATTTATTTTCACAAGCCAGAGTCGACCTAATAAGATACCTTGTGGTTGCCATGGCAACCAGATATACACAGATTAAATTAACCATTGCAATGGATACCTTATAGAAACAATTACATTGTTTAGCACTATCAACATTTTTCAGTTCACAATAATAGATTTTTTTTTTTAAATTGTATCAACAAATTTTGTGTCAGATAATCTGGTTATGAAGGTCCTCGCACACATCTCACAGCACCAAACCTAGCATCTGCAAGCCAACATGCTAAAGTAGTTAATGACACCCTTTCCAAAGAAGTTGCAGAAAATAGAATGGCTGGCCCGTATCCAATTCCCCCTTACAGCAACCTCCGCTGCTCCGGCGTTGGTGTTGTCCCGAAGAAGGACGGAGGATGGAGACTGATCAACCATCTCTCCGCACCTTCCGACAACAGCATCAACGACTTTATTAACCCTGAGGATTTTTCCTTACAGTATGCAACTGTCGACGACGCCATTAAGCTATGCCACCTATGTGGTAAAGGAGCTCTCATGGCCAAAGTAGATCTCAAAAATGCTTTTCGGATATGTCCCGTACGCAAGGAAGACTGGCACCTGCTTGGCATCTGCTGGCAAAACCTGTACTACGTTGACAAATGTCTCCCTTTTGGACTGCGTTCTGCACCTTATCTATTTAACATGGTCGCTAACGCACTAGAATGGATACTTAAGCATTACTTTAACCTCTCTCACTTGTTTCACTATTTAGATGACTTCTTCTTCGTAGCTCCTGCTTTATCCCCTGATTGCCTCAATGCACTCCTTGACATGCTCCTTCTATGTGAAGCCGTAGGAGCCCCAGTGAAACCTGAGAAAGTACAAGGCCCAGCTACCACTCTCACGATACTTGGGATCGAACTAGACACTGTTCTGAAACAGGCACGCCTCCCTTCGGAGAAGCTGACTGCTCTGCTGGAAGAACTATCCAGATTCAGTTCCCTCTACAGCTGCCAGGGCAGATGCACCAAACGCCAATTGCTGTCACTCATAGGCAAGCTGGCGTTTGCATGTAAGGTGATACCTGCTGGACGCATCTTCCTCAGACGGTTGTTAGACACAGCTCACTCTGTAGAAGGACTAGAGGAGCAGGTAGCCATCACAAAAGAAACAGTCCTGGATGTGCGTTGGTGGCTTAGATTCGCATCAGACTGGAACGGGGTGGCATTTTTCATAGAACCATCATGGACACCCGCCCACGAGTTCAACCTGTTTACTGACGCCGCAGGGTACCTCGGCTACGGCGCTTACTGGAACGGCCACTGGTTCAGCAAAACCTGGTCATCCAACCTCCTTGATATGTCTATCGAGTGGAAAGAGCTCTATGCCATAGTCATGGCATGCGAGACCTGGGGCAAGCACTGGTCTGGTAAGAGGCTTCTGTTTCATTGCGACAATGAGGCAGTAGTCCACGTCTGGCAGGCTGGTCGATCACGCTGCCCTGACTTAATGGACTTGGTACGGGCCCTGTTCTATGTGGCTGCTGATAATAACTTTAACGTAATGATTCGCCACATAGCTGGCATTGATAACTGTATTGCTGATGCACTCTCTCGTTTGCAGCTGCCCAAGTTTCGCTCTCTGGCTCCTCACGCGGACCTCCTGCCAACTCCCACCCCTGCAGCACCAACATTCCTCTAACAGCACATTTGAACTGGCTGCAGGCCGCAGGGGTAGCCCCTTCCACCAGGAGAACATACAAGGTGGGCGTGTCCGCCTACCTGAGGTTCTGCAAATGCCAGCATATCCCGCCTCTACCAGCTTCGGAGCTCACTCTGCGGTATTTCTGTGCCCATATCAGCAAGAGGTTATCATCCCAGACCATCAAGGTATATCTTGCTGGCATCAGACTGTATCACCTGGAGCATGGGTACAGCGACCCCACCACAGACACTCCGCTCCTCTCATACCTCTGCACCGGCATCAGACGCTCACTCAGGAAGAAAGCCAGAACAAGGTCGCCAATTACCTTCTCTAACCTGCGCGCTCTGAAGTCACAACTCTCCCTATCAACCTTCTCATCCCATGACAAACTCCTATACTGGGCCGCCTTTACGCTGGCTTTCTATGGGTTCCTCAGAGTCAGCGAATACTCTTGCCCCACCACCAGCAAATTTGACCAAGCAAAACATCTACTCCGTGATGACGTCACTCTCTCTGACTCCTCATTTTCCGTCACCTTGAAGTGCTCTAAGACCGACAGATTTGGCACCTCCCACACCATCTTAGTCGGTGCTACAGGCTCCTCCACTTGTCCCGTCAGGGCCATGTCCAAGTTCGTGACACTTCGTCAGTATGGCCCCTCAGGTCCACTGTTCACCTTGAGTTCTGGGGTCTACCTCACCAGGAGCTCAGTATCAGCAACAATGAAATCTCTCCTTCGGACCGCTGGGATCAACCCTGAAACTTTCAGCAGCCACAGCCTTAGAATAGGAGCTGCTACAGCTGCTGCTGAGGCTGGCCTTCCTGACCATCTGATTAAAACGCTTTTGGTCGCTGGCACAGCCATGCCTACCAGACATACATCTGGACATCCCCAGAGGTACTCCTCAAGGCAGCCAAGCGGATTACCCAGGCACAGTGAGGTACGCTAATTTCACTACCACGTATCATTGGCCTGTAGTTCCTAGATCTTGGGGAATTTGGGGGGTTCCTACTTCATGAGCCAAGCACCTCCAGCTTAACGCTGTGTCAGTGCGATCAGCTCCAAAGGTTGAAATGTCACCAACAGCACTCTGACAGAGAATATGCTGTGTTTACCAATTCCTCGCCTTAGAGTAGGCTCCACCTCCTAACTTCCCCAAACTAATATTACCTGAAGTTGTATGTGTCTGTCACAACCACCATACTCTGACTAGAGCCCGTTAAATGGAGTTAACGGTTCCGATAACTGAGGTTAACGGCCAGCAGAGTTGGTGCAGTAGCATTAGAATTCCTGTCTAGGGTACTTGCATGGTAGTCATATGCACACACGCATGGTATTCATACGCACACACGGGCTGCCCGCGCATGGGCGGGTATACCACACACAAACATGCAAGCTAGTACCACCGCGTGCAACCTGTAGCTTCTGTAGCTCTCACAGAAAAGTGACTGTTGATCTTATCTAACCCACCCACCCACTTCCCAATTTAGTAGGTTTAATTATAGCTTCAAGGAGGGGGGTTCCTACTTCATGAGCCAAGCACCTCCAGCTTAACGCTGTGTCAGTGCGATCAGCTCCAAAGGTTGAAATGTCACCAACAGCACTCTGACAGAGAATATGCTGTGTTTACCAATTCCTCGCCTTAGAGTAGGCTCCACCTCCTAACTTCCCCAAACTAATATTACCTGAAGTTGTATGTGTCTGTCACAACCACCATACTCTGACTAGAGCCCGTTAACTGCTATTATACTGTTCTGCATGAATTTAGCTAAAATATAAATTCTGTAGTAACAATAACTGGGGTATTTTAGTAAACATTTTCAGGGTCACTTCATTTGTGTTTAAGATAATGGTGTAATTTATGACTTACTCTTCTAATTTCAAGTGGGAACTTGAATAGAAGATATATAAGTCCTGAATTTTCAACTGGACTTAAAGACATGTGTGCAACGTTTACTGAATGTAGAATCTGTAGTGTATGGAGCAAGTGATTCATACTTAGCTACACATCCTCACAAAGTATAAATTAATTATTAATAATATCAATAATAATAATAATAATAATAATAATAATGATGATGATGATGATGATGATGATGATGATGATGATGATGATGATGATGATGATGATGATGATGATGATGATGATGATGATGATGATGATGATGATGATGATCATAATGATCATAATAATAATAATAATAATAATATCAATAATAATAATAATAATAATAACAATAATAATAACAACAACAATTGTGGGGCAGAGTCTGAACAAGAAAGTGTCACCTGATACTGGGAACAACCAGTATCAGGAAACAGGAAGAAACTTTAGCTCTACCACCCAGATGACTAGCATGAAAAGAAAAACTAATGGAACATACTTTCACATGTACATGAACATCATTCATTCATAATGCTGCAAGGGCTGTGGTCTCTTTGGGGTGACTGCCAGCTCACATATATATCTCTTGTATTCACCATTTTAGTCAGTTCCTAGTTCTGTGTCATTGCCCCAATCCCCTGCATGCTTTTTACATAAAAACTTGAAGTGTGTGAAGCTGGTTTGGACTTTAGCATAGCAGCTCGAGGTACTCTGGTGGCAGCGATTATACCGTAGGTGGAGTAACCAGACTGATCCAAGGATCGCCAGCCTCCCGATCTTCCTCCCACAACAACAATAACAACAACAACAACAATAATAATAATAATATTAACAATAAAACAAACAGGTCTAATTAAAACTAATTAAATTTACAAATCAGCTATTGCAAAATTCTTGCCTCAGAGACAAACTTAGTTATTAAAAAAATACAATGAATTTGGTTACCAACTCGCCAGGAAAATATGCTACTAAATTCAGAATACAAATCTGTCTATCTGTTGGTCTGTTAGTCTGCCTGATATCTAATAGAATCCCCTTTACAAAAAAGATATGACTACATTGCTTCATTACATATACACAGATACACACAAACAGACACACACATGCACATACACCAACAGACATACACAAATGGACGCATACACATGAACAGACACACACATAAAGAATCACACAAAATACACGTACACACAGTACACAGGCCATAGACATCCATTAGAGCTGGGAGGGGCTAGATATAAATGCCCTTACATACAAGTACTGATGTCCTGAACTATTTCTGTCATTGTGAACCTTCCTAACTCGACATGAATGTCCATTTTTTTCAGTCTAATTTGGAACATAAAATAAAGCCACATAACATTTTACATTCAGAGGAAACTTTATCCTTACAATATTTTAAAATTGTTTAAAGAGATACAGTCACAGAATAGATTGTCCAATCTCCGCAACCCCAACAATATGACTGTATTTTAAACAGCATAAACACCACGTCCCTTCAATTGCATGCATATTGCTGCACAAGGCAGGTTTAACATCACCTGGCATTATGCAGTAACCAAAGATTGTACATTTTTCAGTAGAGTTGACACTGTAGCAGAAACATTAGATAGAAACACTTTTAATCAAACTTCAAGCCCTGTTCAAAATTTAGAACTCGTGATTGTGACATTATGCAGACAAGATTATTAGGTGAACCTGACTTTTAGAAACACAAAAGACTACATTTGTGAGACAAAATGATATAATCATGACGTATAAACAGCAAGTAACAAACTAACAAAGTTTAATGTTTCTTGTAGGACATACCACTAGCATAGTTTGCTCTTCATAAGTTATATCCATGAATGCACAATGGCCAAGCAGGCATTGAACTATGGGAGGCCGTTTGCTTCAAAATTAATCTTCTGCAATTAGTGATACAAGTACAAAAATATCGACTCGAAGAGAAAAACTCACTGGGCTGTAAAAAATATTGACCTGGTTGTAAATGATTATCCACTCGGTTGTTAAAAATATCGACCTGGCTGAAATAAAAACAGACTCGATGTGGCTAGCGACTGCGTTGAAGAAGGTAGGGGGAGTGACCTGGTTTAATGGATAAATAATTGACTCAGTTTTTGTTTTTGCCTGTGAAACCCTTTACCTATTTTCAGTTATAGTTTACATGTAGCTTCTCATTTGCAAAACTATTCTCTTGATACCTTTGTAATAATTGATGTTAAAATGAAGCACATAAATTATGATTTTTACAGACAAGACATTTTGATTGTCATCAGTAATGAACTTAATGTGGTTACTGTTCACATAAAATTGATGCATGTTTGGTAATTTGTATCATTCTCAGTTTTCATACAATTTTACACTACATAATGACAACCAAAGTATGACTCCCACCCTATTCACAACAAAACGCTTGGTCAAGAGCTTTGAGGGTGTTAGCATGCATGGAATAGCTGCAATTACAGGGAACGTGCATCGCTCGCTTCGCTATTTTGTGCTATTAGAGCGCATCACTAGTTTAATGTACTTGACATAACTGATTATGATAAACATAGTTTCCAACAGCTTCAAATATGATATAGTGTCAAAACCATTGAAATAATTATTTGAATGCCTGGCATACTTTCTCAAACTATTGCATGTAGGTGTAAAAGAATGGATTCAAATGCTTGTTAATATGAGCTTAAAAGGCTCTGGTCTGTGGCTTTTACACCTCTGCATTGTGTAGTGGGTTCACTCCACTGTTGTTGTTGTTTTTTGTGGCATAAAACTGCAGTGAAGCAATTACAACTGAATTTTTTTTCTTTTTTTAGAAATCCCAGATGGGTGTATATATATTTGTTACAAGTACTCAACTTTAGCTTTCTATAATTATGTTTTGTGGTAGATGTTCACATGTCGCTTTTGCTTTTGACTGATTGAGAGCTCAGTGCTCTAGGAGTGACTAAAGTTGGTGATACAGCTACCTTATGAAAGCAATGTCGAGATTCCATCCACAGTAAGAGTCCATAGTAGTATAAAGAATTTTTAGCAGCTGCTGTGGTTGATTAATGGTAATGGGAAAGTGTTGTTGTTTTCACATGTAATAGCTCTCAATGAATGCATTAGAATGTCAGTGGCACTAATGATTGCTGCACAGACTGTTGGTGGTTTTTACCACTTAACCATAATATTTTCAGGGTTATATCCTGGAACTTTTCTGAAATTGCAGAGTAGGTTGTGAAGTTGATCTAATGGAGGTGTGTGTGCTGAGGCAAACACAAAGGGGAGGGAGGAAGGATTCTAGAAGGGTCACTCCCTAACCCCCTCAACCAAGTTTATGGAAAATTATTTGCACAAGATAACAATACAGGAAATTTTGTTTGTGTTTGTTTGTGAAATTTTGTTTGTGCATGCCAATTTGTGCCCTTTCTTTTCGAAATCATTTATATTTTTTAATAAACTTTTAAGAAATACTTGGGCCCCTCCCCGTTGTTAGTTTGTTAGTGCTCTGGAATTGTCCCTGGACCACTATCTATAAGAAAGGCTTGGATTATTGCAGAGACTATCTCTGTCTCCCCCTCAACTACTGGTAGCATGATAATAATGGCATAGCATATGGCTGAGACTGTTGTGTGCAGTGCAGAGATCACTCTTGTTGGAGAATGAAACTGAAACTTTTGAGCATATATATTAGGATGACTGTTTCACAGTTTTGACTCTTGCACAGTTTTGTCTGCAAGTGACAGTTAGTGAGCTGACCTGACTTCCAACTTATCTGCAACTACTATACAGTTAGCATTGAGGCACATAGGGCAGTTGATGAGAGTTAGCATGTCAATTGTTTGAGTCTTCTGGTGTCTGATGACATAGATCTTGGATCATTCCTTATTGTGGGTAGGTGGACCTTATAAACCTTCTTGAAGGATGAGTGCTGAGAGTTGTAGATTGATAGTCTATGGTTGGCCACCAGTGGCTTATTGGTGGTGGCAGCACCTAACCCAGATAGCCATTCTACCACTGTGGGAAACCTGGTCCCAGGCTGAATGGCTAAGGGCCACAGTCTCCTGGAGAGCAGCCATCTGGTGTTATGTATACATATTTAATCAGGTAAATTCACCTTGTAGCCTCTGCTTTATTTGGTGTAATTCAAATCTGTTTGACACACAAAATCTAAATTGGATTCAGATTGATTAATGTCTGGTTTAAGTAATGAAATGTTTTAATAAAATGTCTAAATTATTACATTTGAGTATTTTCTGAAACTTTGGCAGGATAGCTATAAAGCCTTACACAAGTTTAGACAAAGTAAATAGTGAACCAGCATCCTGCACTCCCCATGTATTTTATGCACATGGACACGAAGTAGTGGACAACTTTAACATGTGCCAGTACCTGGGAAAAGGGACCAATATGTAAAATCAAAAATGTACAGTAGGTCCCTGCTGAACAACAGACAAATTTTTTTTTGTGGATTTTATTAGCCCACTGGTATCTCCTATCCTTTAGCTACACTTGACACCAAAGCTGAAAGTTTTTTTAATTTTTTTATTTATTTTTTTTTTTTAACCTTCCCTCAGCACTCCCTGCATGGAATCTATCCCTGCTAGTAATTGAAACCATGGAAGTTCAATTTGTTGCCTAGCAACAAATTACCTGGTTTGGAAGGGGTCAATTTGTTGCCTAGCAACAAATTACCTGGTTTTGGAAGGGGGTTCAATTTGTTGCCTAGCAACAAATTACCTGGACACTGGAAAATCTTGGTCAAGTTCTTATAAATTGTGTTATAGCATTGTAGCTGGTAGAATCAGAAATAATAAAAGTGAACAATCAAGCTATATAAGTTGGTGTGGTTATGCTCTCCTAGTCTCTCACAGTTAAAAGTTCAGATTTCTCAAATTAACTGTGCTCAAGTTGGTTAGATTGCCAGCTGGTATATTTAGTGAACCAAGCTTGGTATCAAAATGCTCTATAGGAAGTGCTCTACAAGGTGGTATTAATAACTCATTTTTCAATTTTTAAAGCCATTGGTCCCTTTTCCCAAGTACTGTCACATATTCTACGATTTACAATGATGAAAAATTATCTATTGTACTGAAAATGTAGCTAATAGGGAGTTAAATTTATAAGATACTGAGCCAAATAGTATGGCATGGTGTAATTTTTTATCACTGGCAGAAAAAACAGGCTCTATTAGCCATGCATATCAGTAATGAAATAGTTTAGTGGAATGTGTGGTTTAGTCAACAAGCATTACTTAATCACACATGAATAATTAACATTAACTGAGCAACCAGCATGTACAAAGAGGTGGCTTTATAACTGTTTTGAGCCTGTGGTATTACTGTTAAGAGAGGTAGGGGAAATATTATGCACAGCTTTTTAAGGCTGTAGGAGTTTGTTCAGACTGAATTCTTATTACTATTGTCTTGTTACATTAAATTCTTGGCAAAGCCAAATTAATGACAGCTTAACTGAACTTCTAAAAAAATAATCCCTAAGCAGAAACCACCTCAATACTAAAGTGGATGTGATGATTTCTGCAAGCAGCAATGAAACTGAAAATCGTGTGTGGAACCCATCCCCAAAATGGAAAGGGTTGCTGCAACACAAAGAAATTTTCCGGTGTTTTGTATTTTTTTTTGTTTTTTTTTTGTTTTTTTCCTTCTCCCAACAAGCTTGCTGCTTTATTTCTGAAATAAATAACTGTTTCGAGTTATATTCACTTGTGCAATACCTTATGTATTTGCGCCAATAATAATATTTATTTGGGCTTACTTAATAGGAAGAACTTAGTTTTTAAGTGTATAAAAGTTGTCTAGTCCATCTACCAGACTTAAGATTTATTTGATACGTTTAAATCATATCCATTGGATAGCATAACACACTGATTATTACTGAGACGGGTAAATAAAACAATTTGTTAATATGGACAAAACTGTCACTAGAACTATAGCCACTCGTACAGTAACTCCTCAATTATCAGAATAACTTTATGCCTCGAAACACACCTTACTAGTGAAACTTCTTAAAGTTATAGTGTGGACCAACAATAAGCAAATTTTATACTCTGACAGTCTTGCCTACCTCTTCTCCCCCCTGTAGAAAACACCAATGTCTATAGTAGGCTTGTTACCGGTTTAATAATCTACAATACTTACACTGGAAAGATTGTAAGTTACAGAGGTTAAAAAGGTTATGGGTCCTTCTAATTTTCTAATTAATTATGATTCTACAATGAGGATCATGTCGAGTACATCTATTCCCAGAAAGCCAAAAAGATATTCAAAATCTTCTATTGCTGCAATGAAATATCCACAACACAAAAAAAAAAGACGCATGTCAAGCACGTGTTATTTTCAAAAAAAGGTTGTTATCTTCCGCTTTATGCCAGCTCAACCAAAATCTTTTACAAGGTCTGAAAAGTTAATATTGGTTACAGGGCTACTTCCTTCTTTGCCTATCGATGCATCCGAAAAAGATATTCGTGGGGAAATTTGTGATGTCATCAAATCTACAGATGAATTTAAGGATGTAACGCCAGAAGATTTTGAATTTATAAATATGTGTGGAAAACAAGGTACCATTCCTCAATGCAAGGAGGGATTTGAGTGGAATGGTCGTTTGGTTAAAGAGCTTGCTGGATCTGGTAGTGTTTATGTGAGATTGTTACGAAACTTTGAAGTGGTAAGTAGTGAAACTGATGACGATAAGTTTAGCGATTTTGCCCTACATTAACATTAAACCAGCTACTACTAAAGCTTTAGCTAATTCTTCAGCAAGTGTTTCTCCTTCGATAGGTGTTTTAAACTCTAAAGATCCAAATCATTCTGACTTCAGCAGTTCTTACGAGATGAGTTCTTTGCCATCTGCAACAGATAGCAGTACTTTCAGCATCTTCAGCAATTTATATAGTAGATGATAATGCAGACTTTAAGAAATTTCATGACTGCGAAAAAATTTCTCCAGTTGAAGACTTCACTAAACTGAAAGAAACATTCACTTCCTTGAGTGACAAGCAATTGCAATATGTATATGATATTTCCCGAATATCAGCTTCAGATGCAATAGACACTTTGATTGACAGACCATCGGTCACTTCATTGTGTGGTCTGCTTCGTAAGTATCAAGTGCTGGTACAAGATGATGAATGGCCGGTTGTCAAATTGAGTAATGATGATGATGAAGAAGATTGGGTGGAAGCTGCATTTTGCTTTTATAAGCAATCTAAGTTTAACAAAAGTGCTGGTGTTCGTATATCTGTTCGTGGTCAATCAGCTGTGGATACTGGGGGATTAAGAAGACAATTTTTTTCAATTATTTTCAATAAAATGGCCAATTCTTTTACCATGATGTCGAGAAATATTTTTGAAGGTCCACCCAATAGACTTCGTCCAGCATACAAATCATCTCTGTTGTCATCTGGTATGTTGAAAAATGTTGGTACGATGGTAGCTCATAGTATCTTAATGGAGGCAAGGCTTTCCATTTTTGGCTGATTATTGTTACTACTATATTGCTGGATGCTATGATCTCTCAGTAACTTGCATTACAGAGGAAGATATTGGAGTTAGAGTTAAAACTGTTATCAATGAGGTAAGATGTACAACCACGTTTAGCAACGAAAAAGTACGATGTGTGTGATATACATGTTTGTAGCTAGCAGACAGAATTTTTAAAAAGTATGAGTGAGCAGCTGCTTGTTTATTAAGGAACAAACTCATTCAAATACACTTATTAATTATTGCTAGATACGGTTACGTAAGCAATATTACCCAAATAACATAATTTAGCAAAAATAAGTGACATAGGTATTAGTTAAGACCACTATCAGCTGGAGATATACAATTTTGTATTTTAGGCTTTGTGGAGTGATTGTGGTTATACTATTGTTTACAGTTTAAATCAGTCATGGATTTTTCTTCATATGAGTGTCCCGATGAGTTGATGGAACTAATTCAAGAGAGTGGCTGCGACTTACCTTTCAATGTAAATTAAAAATTATACTAGGTTCATTTGTGTAGTAGTACTTTCAATTCGTGGAGTGACTAGAGCACATGATGTGGTTCGTATGTTGCGACCTCATCCTGCCAAGATGAATAAAGAAGAACTCAGAGTATGGCAGTTTCTTTTGGAATTCATTAATGGAGCCAACGAAGAAGGTATTTAGTGATAGTGGTAAGGTTAATACTGATCTCAAAGTTGATAACTTTCAGATTTTTGAAGTGATTGATACATAATGCCCTTGATACAACACACCATGAATCCCAGGAATGTCAAAGATTGCTTCTGAAAGCTAGATTACATGCATATATGGCCTTGCATGCATTTCTAATGTTCAATTATCTCTTTGTAAGAACAGCTGCATTTCTATTGGGATTATGAAACACCATTTACTTTATATTAACTTGTTTTTGTTTGTCTAGATTTGAATGCAGCTGTTCAATTCATTACTGGATCTCAAAGTACAGAGCTGGTTCTATCATGGTGTCATTTTCTAGGGATGCCGATGCTATTTTAGCAAATACTTGTGGCCGACAACTAACACTGTCAACTGATATTCCAGATCAAACTCTTTTCAATCTGCTCTAAAAATGGTTATCAGTGAAAATTCGTTTACAATGGTGTAGTAATTGTTATACATGCATTTTTTCATTTGCTCAAAATAACATAAGATTTTATTGAGAAGTATCAGTCTAAACTATTGAACATGGCGTGTTAAAATTGCAGGCAATTCTCTAATGTAGGATGATTTTAAGTGGGGGAAGGAGGTAAACTCCGAGTGATCTATTATGAAGCATGGGGACTCAGAATTATTGCCTAATGTGTACTTCCTAAATGCATTTTACATGTTCTTTCATTAGTACTAAAATCAAAGTAAGACAAGGACAAGATAAAGTGTGACTACAGGATGTACTTATAAGTCCCTGTCCTAAACATCCACCAAAACTGGGGGGGGGGGGATGTCTACCTCTTGACCTTTGATGTCAAGCTCTCATTCAAATTCATTACAGTACTCATGCGTAGAATCCTCCAGAATAACTCACTATTCTTCCAATTCGATCCCACAGAATCATTTTTCATACAGTAATCAAGTCTAGGTCCTATCAATGCTGTGTGTGTGCCAAAGTACTTTTGATTGAAGATGACCATTAAGGATAGCATCCAGTAATACTCTGATGGTACGCTTTTACTTTGTACAGTTGAATTTAGCAGCGTCAATGACAAGCCGCCATATTTTGTGTGTGCGTGTTTCTGTTAGCATATCTGTTATGGTTGCTCGTGGACTTATTTCTTAGTTTTACAACGCTGTTGAAGTAAATTACTGTAATGTGTACAACAAACAAACTGTGGGCCTCTATTTTCCACTTGTCGCTAAAAGTGCTACCGCTATGCCATTCATTTATACCATAGATATCTATGTTTATACGCGACCTCGTTAAAAACAAACAAACTTTTGTGGTTATTGGACTTTTCCAGCAGTAACCTCAACATATAACATTTTTGTGGCAAATTGTGGGAATTGATGACATGAAAAAGGCTCATTCAGTGGAGTGCAAAGTACATATGAAATTATGACTGCATAGAAACCATGCTTTGAAGCACTTCCCTGCAATCTATGTAGTGTGGATAGCCAAAGTCCTCGAATAGTGTCTCTGTGTCAACGAACTGATGAAAATGATCTTGACTTACAGATGGTGGGCATAGAGTGACTGGAACATTCACTGTGCCAAATTCTTCTTCTGCAACTGGCCCATCATAATCAATTCCATACTCAGAAATCTTGTCATTCGATAAAACTAAATCTGTATCTTTTATAAGTGAGTTAATCATGATCTGTTGTGGCGACCAATTTTTTCTGTACGTACAGAATGCAAATTCCATGCACTTGCAAATTGAGTCAGGCTTTTTATAATGCGTGGTAAAAAGATGGACAAACAGATCAAAATCATCACATGGATCAAGGACTCCCGTAGCTTCCATTGCATAAAATAGTTTATGGTAAGTAGAGCAGACACGTCTATAGACATCACGCCACAGCCGCTCAATGCGTTGATTCTGAACTGATGAACCAGCTATGTGGCTTCCTCTTCCCAAACCCCTTACAGCTATCATATACTGACAGACTAGAATGTTCTCACCACCTTTGTCTGAGCGGACACTGCTTGGTAATCCATACTCTTTCACAGCTGCTAAGAAAAGTTAGTATACTGTGTAAGAGAAATTGTTATGAGCACATGACAAATATGTAATCATGCGTGAATAACCATCTATGCCCCCATGTATTACAAACCGCCATCTAATAAGGCTGTGATGGCCATCAATGTGCCACAAGCTATTACTGTGCTTCACAGAGTATGTACGGCGAGTACGAACCTGGTGCCACCTAATCAATGTGCTGCCCACAATTAGGATATTGTTCTTGTATGGTTGTCAAGACATTGTCTAATTGCTCATCTGAAATATCAGTATACTTAAGTATTTGATAGCCGGCATCTCTCAGTCTTCTCCAAACAGTTGTTCGACTTGTTTCCAATGCATTTGCTACCTCTGTCCAAGTATATCCCGATGTTCTCATTAATTCGATCATTTCAAAATTTAGAATGATGGTTGGTCAGCCTACGCTCCCGGAATGGTGTAAAGAATAAGGAAGTACATTAACTGGTGGAATTGTTGTGTCATTAAAGCCATAGATCATAAGACGCAAGTAATGAACAAGGTTTTTCCACATTTCTTCAAGAATAGAAAATTCAGTTCCATAAGTAGATGAAGATAATAGTTGAATGCCTTCCTCTAAAATAACCAGCATAGCTTCTAATTGGTTTATTAGATTCTGAGACAATTGTTCTAGCCCAGCTTGGCACCTCACAATCACCAATTAATGCCTGGTACTCCACTACAAAAGTCTGTGGTATTATCTAGACACAAACAATATACATGAACAAACCAGTCTTCTTAACTGTCCATGATACTACACATAGTCTGCCCACAAACTAGCCATTTATAAAGCAACAAAACAAGGGCAGGTTCAGGAGTTAGATTTATCACAATCTAGCTATATATTTCTAAAATAGAGCAAACTGACTTAAAAATCTATGGACTACGGCCAATTAAATTAATTTTTAACAAAAAATTAAGTAGCTCAATGACGCAATGCTGCAATGACTGAGAAGATAACTTACACTAGATTCTCCTAGAGACATGTCTCACTCGTGGACTAGAAAGGCAACGCAGCAAGCTTTATCAATCCTTTCAGAAATGCGCGCGTAAGGAGGCAGTCGCTACTTATCGTGCTTTTACGTGAGGGCTCTGCTTTGCAATTGTTTGTCATGCGCACATCGTTGTGGGGAGGTGCCACACAACATCAAAATAAAATGTGAATTATTAGTATAGCTGCATTTCTTATGTTTATTTACAGCTATTCGTTAATTTTAATTTTATTAATTTTGACTAAATGTTATGCATAATTGAGCTATGTGATTTATGTAAAATAAACCTGATTGAGCTTTTGCTAACATTAGCTACTCATTTTAATCTATCTCACAGGAGAGAATATAATAACTAATTAGTGTATATATAAACTAGGTGACATCACTACAGTAGTTGAAATGATGCAACTAGTATAGGCCCTTTTGAAAAATGCTTTGGACAAACTGTACGTTGCAGTTAGTAAATAATCTACATGTCTGTATAATTGTGCAAACAGGTAAAGGGTATCCAAGCCTATTAAACAATGTACATATACAATTGTGCGAACAGTAAAGGGTTTCAAGTTTATCAGTTGTCAGACCATTATATTATTCTCACATCTCATCGCTTTTCCCTGCAAATTTTGTCTCCACAAACCGAGCTGAGTTTTTCTCCATCTAACCTTACTGCGTCGATTATTTAAAAAAAAACATGCCGATTCTTCCAGAAACCGAACCGATATTTTTATCGGGTCGGTATTTTTTTACATAATTATCGCCAATTTTGCAAATTAATTTTGAAACAAACGGCCCACCATACCCTCCCCCCATAATTTTAGGGCACTATCTCAGTGG